>Ga0209395_1001783_pt1 | contig 29550 bp, 30 predicted proteins | sample GOMGulsemesocosm_3_FD_184635 | JGI IMG/M metagenome (GOLD analysis project Ga0209395, IMG submission 184635) | Methane-oxidizing microbial communities from mesocosms in the Gulf of Mexico - GOM9D Gulf of Mexico (SPAdes) (version 2) | ecosystem: Environmental > Aquatic > Marine > Cold seeps... | reverse complement strand
AAAGGTATCGACGTACGAAGCGTCAAAATTTTGATACCACTTAATAACAAATAAACAAGGTAGCAGTGCAGAGCATGGATCAAACGATGGTAATGACAAATTTACGCGGTATGCGTAAGGGCAATCTACTGCTGCCTTTGCTGCTGCTTGTCGTGCTGGCGATGATGACGCTGCCGGTGCCACCGCTCATTCTCGATGTGTTTTTCTCCTTCAATATTACGCTGGCAATTGTGGTGCTGTTGGTGAGCGTCTACTCCTTGCGGCCGCTGGATTTTGCGGTATTCCCAACGATATTGCTGGTGTCGACCTTATTACGACTGGCGCTGAATGTGGCATCGACCCGGGTGGTATTGCTCAACGGCCATGAGGGTGGCGATGCGGCGGGTAAAGTAATCGAAGCCTTCGGCTCGGTGGTGATCGGCGGCAACTATGTGGTTGGCCTGGTGGTGTTCCTGATTTTGATCATCATCAACTTTGTGGTGGTGACCAAGGGTGCAGGGCGTATCTCTGAGGTGAGCGCGCGTTTCACCTTGGATTCTATGCCCGGCAAACAAATGGCGATTGATGCGGATTTGAACGCCGGTCTGATTACTCAGGATGAAGCCAAACTGCGTCGTTCCGAGGTTGCCAGCGAAGCGGACTTTTACGGTTCGATGGACGGTGCCAGCAAGTTTGTACGTGGTGATGCGGTCGCCGGAATCTTGATTCTGGTGATCAATATCATTGGCGGATTAGCCGTGGGTATGGCACAGCACGGCCTGGATTTCGCTACGGCGATGGAATATTACTCGCTGCTGACCATCGGTGACGGTTTGGTGGCGCAGATTCCGGGTCTGTTATTGTCCACCGCAGCCGCCATTATGGTGACGCGGGTCAACAGTGCAGAGGATATGGGGCAGCAGGTGGCAGCGCAGATGTTTGCTTCACCCAAGGCATTGTTTGTGGCGGCTGGGATTCTGGCTTCGATGGGTATCGTGCCGGGTATGCCTCACTTTGCCTTTATATCATTAGCGCTCATGGCTGCAGGTGGTGGTTACTGGATTATGCACCGTCAACAGTTGGAGGCGCAGGCCGCGGCTGCCGAACCTGAATTACCCGTTGAGGCGCAGGCGCAACCACAGGAAGAAAACCGTGAACTGAGCTGGGATGATATGGCGCCCGTTGACATGATTGGGCTGGAGGTGGGTTATCGTCTAATTGCCTTGGTGGATAAAAATCAGGGCGGACAGTTGCTGGCGCGTATTAAAGGTGTGCGTCGTAAACTGTCGCAGGATTTGGGTTTCCTGATGCCGACCGTGCATATTCGCGACAACCTTGATCTGCTGCCGAATGTTTATCGTGTGACGCTGATGGGCGTGACATTGGCCGAAGCGGAAATTCATCCCGACCGTGAACTGGCCATCAACCCCGGCCAGGTGTTTGGTTCGCTGGACGGCATTCCCGGTAAAGATCCGGCCTTTGGTCTGGAAGCGGTGTGGATCGATAGTCACCAGAAAGATACCGCACAATCGCTGGGTTATACCGTCGTCGATGCCAGCACGGTTGTTGCCACCCACCTCAACCACATTATGCAAAAGCATGCCCACGAGCTGCTCGGTCATGAGGAAGTACAACAGCTGTTGGACGTGCTGGCGAAAACCTCCACCAAATTATCTGAAGAGCTGGTGCCCGGTCTGGTATCGGCCAGTGTGTTGCTGAAGGTGTTGCAGAACCTGTTGCAGGAACAGGTGCCCATTCGTGATATTCGCACCATCGCTGAGTCCATCGCAGAAATCGCATTAAAAACACAGGATCCCGTTACGCTGACATCGGCGGTACGGGTGGCGCTATCGCGCTCAATTGTGCAGGGCATTATCGGTAATAACGAACATCTGGAAGTGATGACGCTTGATCCCGGGCTTGAGCAACTGTTGATGAAGTCGGTACAGCAAACTCAACAAATGGGCGATGTCGGCGAAGATTCAGCGGTGCTGGAGCCCAGCATGGCCGAGCGTTTGCAAACCTCTTTGATGCAAGCGTCCGAGAAACAGGAACTATCAGGCAAACCACCCGTGTTGTTGGTGGCTGCGCCGGTACGGCCGTTGATGGCGCGTTTTGTGCGCTTTGGCCTGCAAAATGTGCAGGTGCTGTCGTATCAGGAAATCCCCGATAACCGTCAGGTCACTATTGTGGCGACGGTTGGAAATTAATGTGGGTAGCGACGTCGCTATTCATGAACGAATTAAAGATCAGTAAGGCAGGGCGAAACAATGAAACAGCAAGCAAACGAGGACAATGGCATGAATGTTAAACGTTATGTGGCAGAGGATATGCGTCAGGCGCTAAAACAAATTCGTGACGAGCTGGGCCCGGATGCGGTCATCCTGTCGAACCGACGTGTTAATGACGGCGTCGAAATTATTGCCTCGGTGGATGCTGATGAATTGCTAACTCCGCAGGCTGCATTTGAAGATAAGCTGGCCGATGACAAGGTCGAGCTGAGCCGCGTGTATGATGCGGCGGGTCGCTTTCAGCAGCCAGAGGCCGCCACTGCTACCCAAACCGCACCTGAGCTAGCGCAGAAAGTGGACGAATCTCCGCTGGGGCAGCGCCGTACAGCGGTTCGTCAGCGCCGACTGATTGAAGATCAGTTTGGTGCCGAGCCGTCAGCATCCGCTCAGGCGCAGATTGATGACACCTTTGCGCACATGATGAAGCAATCCCGTCAGCCGTTGGCGGCAGGGCAGGGCAATAACGAATTGCTCAGCGCCATGCGCTCGGAAATTGATAGTTTGCGACTGTTGCTCAAGGATCAAATGGAACATAACAGCGATGAGCGCTGGGCGATGAAAAATCCGCTTGAAGCAGCCGTTGTTCAGCGTTTGGTGGGGCAGGGCATCAGCAGTACGTTGGCGCGTAAGTTGGCACATCAGCAGGATCCCGATAGCACCATTGAAGAAGCTTGGGACGGCAGTTTGTATGATCTGGCCAAAAGCATTCCAGTGCTGGATAAAAGCCCCATAAGCCAACGCGGCGTGATCGCGTTTTTGGGTGCTAGTGGCGCCGGTAAAACTACCACCATTGCTAAACTGGCGGTACGTTATGCGTTAAAATTTGGCCCTGATCAATTGGCCTTGGTGACCACGGATAGTTATCGTCTGGGCGCTTATGAGGAACTGCGTACGCTGGGTCGTATTATTGATGTACCGATTCGTCAGGTCGATGAACATAATTCACTGGAGGATGTGCTGACATCACTTAAGCATAAATCCATGATTCTGATTGATACTGCCGGTTTCCATTCTGGTGACAAGGAACGTATGCAGCAACTAGACATGCTGAAAAATTCCAGTGTAGCGATTAAAAAGCTGTTGGTTTTGCCTAGCACGAGCCAGAGTAAAGTATTGAAATCGATGTATGAGCTGATGGCTAGCGTGAATCTGGACGGTTGTGTGGTGACAAAGGTTGATGAGACCAATAGTTTGGGTGAAGTATTAAGCCTCGTGGTAGAAAATAAACTATCTGTAGCCTATATTACAAACGGACAGAAAATTCCTGATGACATAGGAAAAGCGCGCCCTGAAAAACTGGTGCAAGGTCTTAATGGCCGGCAGCCAAAAACTCAAAATCTGGGTAGTGCTCCTTTCAATACTATTAGAACGCCCGCGCCCGTTGCCGCAAGACAACACGCGCAGGCAGGAATCGTTTAGATGACATCATTAAAACAACTGGCGGTAGCTCAATGAGTGGCGTTAATCCCGTACGAGTAATTGCTGTAACCGGCGGCAAGGGCGGCATTGGTAAAACCAATGTGTCGGTCAATCTGAGCATGGCGCTATCCAAACTGGGCAACCGCGTGGTATTGCTCGATGCAGATTTAGGCTTGGCTAATGTTGATGTACTGCTGGGATTGCAAGCCGATAAAACATTGGAAGATGTGTTGAGTGGCGAATGCTCACTGATGGATATCATGGTCGACGGCCCGGCGGGCGTTAAAATCGTACCGGCAGCATCGGGTGTGCGTTCGATGGTGGAGCTGGGCGATGCTGAACATGCCGGTTTGATACAGGCCTTCAGCGACATAGATGATCAGCTCGATATTTTGGTAATTGATACCGCCGCGGGTATTTCCTCGTCGGTCACCAGCTTTGTACAGGCCGCTCAGGAAGTCTTGGTGGTGGTCTGTGATGAGCCGACCTCGATCACTGATGCTTATGCGCTGATCAAAGTATTAAACCGCGATTACGATATTTTTAAATTCAATGTCATTGCCAATATGGTCAACACGTCGGAAGAGGCGCAGCAGATGTTTCGTAAGTTGAGCTTAGTGGCGGATAAATTCTTGAATGTGGCACTGCGTTTTATCGGTGAAGTGCCCTACGACGACATGTTGAGAAAAGCGGTTAAGAAAAGAGAACCGGTGCTTTCTGCCTATCCACGTTCCAAATCTGCCTTGGCGTTCCGGGATCTGGCGGCTGAAATTCAGAGCTGGCCGTTACCGCAGGAGCCACGCGGTCATATGGAGTTCTTTATTGAACGCCTGATTCAGAGCAGAACAGGCGCTGGTGCCTGAGGCGCCCAATGATACTTATGCATAAAATGGCCATGTACTCAGATGAACAACAGCAACACCGCACAGCCATGCTGGTTGAACAGCATGCGCCCATGGTGAAGCGTATTGCCCATCATATGTTGGCCCGTTTACCGTCAACCGTACAGCTCAACGATCTGATTCAATCCGGTATGGTGGGGTTGCTGGAAGCTGCGCAAAAGTTTGATGTCAGTAAAGGTGCTAGTTTTGAAACCTTTGTCGGTATTCGAGTGCGTGGCTCAATGCTCGATGATGTACGTAAGGATGACTGGGCACCACGTTCGGTACACCGTAATGCCAGGCGAGTTTCAGCGGCCATTAAAGCTGTTGAAGGGCGCACGGGGCGCGATGCCTCTGATCAGCAAGTGGCTGAGGAAATGGGTGTTCCGCTGAATGAGTATTACTCATATTTACAGGACAGCGCAGGTACGCGTCTGTTTAGCTACGATGAAGTCACCGAAGAGGATGACTCCTCGTTAAAACTGGCATCCAGCACGGCACCAACGCCGTTGGATGATGTGCAGCAGCAAGCGTTTAAAAATAACTTGGCGCAGGCCATTGAGACCTTGCCCGAACGTGAACGTATGGTGTTAGCGCTGTATTATCAGGAAGAGTTAAACCTCAAGGAAATTGGCAGTTTGATGGGGGTGAGCGAATCGCGCGTGAGTCAGATTCACAGTCAGGCGGCATTGCGTCTGCGCACGCGTTTGGCTGATTGGGGGAATGTTTGATATGACAAGGGAACAGTTAACGCCGAATGAGGGGATGCCATGGATATCTTGAGTATTGTCGGCATTATCCTGGCCTTCGCGGCAGTACTAGGCGGCAACTTTATTGAAGGCGGTCATTTTTCCGCGTTGTTTAATTTACCTGCGGGTTTGATTGTTATTGGTGGCACATTGGGTGCTGCGATATTACACACCTCCTGGCCCAGTGTGGCGCGGGCCTGCAAAATTGTGCTTTGGGTATTCAGCCCGCCTCGTCAAGATGTTCATGAAACCTCTAATAAAATTTTGCACTGGAGCATGACCGCCCGTAAGGAAGGTTTGCTGGGTCTGGAAATTATTGTCGATGCTGAAAATGAATATTTCGCCCAAAAAGGTCTGCGTTTGTTGGTCGACGGCACCGAGCCCGATGCCATTCGTCGCGCCATGGAAGTTGACCTTTATTTGATTGAAAGCCGGGATTTAAAGGCCGCGCGCTTCTTCGAGTGTATGGGCGGTTACGCGCCAACCATCGGTATTATCGGCGCTGTCATGGGTTTGATTCATGTGATGCGTAATCTGGCTGACCCCAGCCAACTGGGTGCAGGTATTGCCACCGCCTTTGTTGCCACCATCTACGGTGTTGGTCTGGCTAACCTGTTATTTCTGCCAATTGCCAGTAAGCTCAAGGGTGTTGTTCAGCAGCAGTATCAATACAATGAAATGATTGTTGAGGGTGTGATTGCGATTGCCGAAGGTGAAAATCCACGCTCAATTGAAATGAAGTTGCAGGGTTACCTTGAGCATAGCTAAGGCTCTGATTCGTCACCCTGTTAATAGGCGCTAACTATGCCTCGTCGCGATAAACATACCAGTCACGAGCAGGAAAATCATGACCGCTGGTTGGTTTCCTACGCTGATTTTATGACGCTGTTGTTCGCGTTTTTTGTGGTTATGTACTCTATTTCCTCGGTTAATGAAGGCAAATACAAAGTGCTTTCGCAAACGTTGATAGGCGCTTTTAATGTCGAGGAAAAGAAAGAAGACAGCAGCTCTGAGCTGATCGAGCTCAGTGATCACAGTAACAACAGTATCATCGATTTTGACGGCAGAGCTGAAAAAGAAGGTGATATCAAAGCCGATCCCGATGGTGATGGCGATAATATTGGCACGCTGTTGAGCGCCTTATCCGAGCAGGTTGAGTCTGCCTTTGGTGATTTGGTCGATAGCGGCGAAATCAGCATCAGCGGTTCGGAAACCTGGACTGAGATTTCTCTCAGCTCCGGCTTGTTGTTTAACAGTGGTAGCGCGACGCTTAACGCCTCTGCAGCACCTATTATGGAAGAGATTTCCGGCATTCTCGGTGGCTATGAGAACCCCGTTCATGTGGAAGGATTTACGGATGATATCCCGATAAATTCAGGCATCTTCCCTTCAAACTGGGAATTGTCAGCCGCGCGCTCAGCCGCGGTGGTGAGATTGCTGGCTGAAAACGGACTGGATCCGTTCCGCTTGGCGGCGGTGGGTTATGGTCAATATCAACCGATTGCCAGCAACGATAGCGCCGAAGGTCGCGGTAAAAACCGCCGGGTGGCGCTGATTGTGTCGCGTGATCTGGATGTACGCCGCGCCTTGACCGGTGTTGGTGAAGCCATTTCTGCTTCAGAGGCGAGTAAGGCCGTTGGGGCAACTCCTTTCCTGAAGGAAAAAGACAAGGTTAAATCGGTGGAACTGGAGGGCGGCGGTTTGCTGTTTACTCAGGATGACGAATAATTTCTATGGCGCGTTGATGACGCGTCTGGCGGGTTAGTTTTATGTGGATATGGCCATTAGCTGTAGCCCTGTTAGCTCTTGTTGTGGCGGGTGTTGCGATTATGCAGGTTAAACGTAATGCTCGCGAGGATAAGGCGCAGCAGCAGCGACTAAGCCAGCGTATTGAAGTGCTGGAAAACGAACTGTCTGCCATGATGGATGGTGCCTTTGGTGTTGCCAGTCAACTGCAAAAAGTGGAAACCAATCTCAAGACTACAACCCAGCGCCAAGAACAAATGCAGCAACGTGATATGGGCAATTTGCCCTATAACGAAGCGGTGCGCTTGGCCAGCAAAGGTGCCGATGTCAGCGAGCTGGTGGAACATTGTGGCTTGTCGCGTTCCGAAGCCGAACTGGTTGAAATGCTGCACAAAAAGGCACAGCCGAACGTCAGTGATGAAGATAAAATATCCGCGCCGCAAATCGTGCGAACGCAGGCAGCTGATGATTTTGTTGCTGCTCAAGAAGATGCGCCTCCGGCCGAACAACGCGAACCCTTTGCGCTGCAAACTGAGTTTGAGCCAGAACCAGAACATCTGCCGGAAAACGAGCCGGAATCTGAGTCAGTGCCTGTACAGGAACCGGTCTTTGAATCTCCATCGACGAAATTGCAAGCCGAGCCAGATGATGACGATGAAAATTTGCCGGATGGCGAATTTGGCAGTGAGGAATTCCAACAGGCATTAGAGCAAGCCAGAGCATTTCAGCGACACAGCTCTGATCCAAAATCTAAACAACAAACCGCCGATTTAGCCACGCCTTCCGAGAAGCCGGTTTGGCCTGAATTAGAAAACCAGCCGCCTCAAGAAACCGAGCCTGATGACAAGCACTAGCCAATGGGTTTTTGGTTACGGTTCGCTGATCTACAAAGTCGATTTCCCCTATCTCGAAAGTCAGCCCGCCAGTATATGTGGCTGGGTGCGCCGTTTTTGGCAAGGCTCGCATGATCACCGTGGCTTGCCTGAGGCGCCGGGACGTGTGGTGACGTTGGCACCGCAAGCTGATGCTGTGTGCCATGGCATGGCCTATCGCGTTGAGGAAGACGTGCTGGCGCATTTGGATTTTCGTGAGAAAGATGGTTACCAACGCGTGGTAACAGCGCTGCAGTTTGCTGATGGCCATCAACAACAGGGCATTGTTTATATTGCTACGGAACACAACGCTGCTTATTTAGGCGATGCACCACTGTCGGAAATAGCGGCCCATATTCAGCGCAGCGCCGGGCCCAGCGGCAGCAATCAGGATTACCTGTTACGACTGGCTGAATCCCTGCGTCAGTTAGCGGTCTATGATGAACATGTTTTTGAATTGGAAGCTTTGCTGCTAAGCGAGACGAGTCAGACAGTTTCCTGATTTAGCTTTCCCGTGACGGCTTTGTGACGCGTGAACTTGTCGCGCCACGAATTTTCTATACCTCCAATCTTATTTAAATAAACACGCGACGAGTTATTATGCTGCGTAACAGCTCCACAACCTATGGCTTGATCACAGTGCTGCTGCATTGGAGCATGGCGTTGCTGATAATCGGCCAGTTTGCCATGGGGCTGTGGATGGTAACGCTGGATTATTATGATGCCTGGTATCACGGTGCGCCGGATTTGCATAAAAGCCTGGGTTTGTTGGTGGCGTTTTTATGGTTGATTCGCGTGGTGTGGCGCTGTCTTGAGCGCCAGCCTGAGGCTGAGGCAAATTATACGTATTGGGAACATAGGCTGGCGCTGGCCATGCACTGGCTGTTTTACGTGTTGATTGTCTTAATAAGTGTTGCCGGTTATTTGATTTCTACTGCTGAAGACGCTGGCGTGTCATTTTTTGGTGTGTTTGAAGTACCGGCCATGTTTATCGCCTTTGAGCAGCAGGCTGATATTGCTGGCTGGATACATTGGGCGTTGGCTTGGTTAATCATTATCTGTGCCTTTTTGCATACGCTGGCGGCGCTGAGACATCATTTTTATAACCGCGATCGAACACTGTTGAAGATGTTGGGTCGTAAGGGATAAGGTTAAAAGGATGTTTTAAAATGAAGAAATTATTGGCCGCGAGTTTGTTGGTAGCGGCAAGTGTTGGTTCCAACGGCGGCGCCATGGGCGCCGATTATGTAATTGATACCAAGGGCGCACACGCCTCGATTCAGTTTCGTGTTAAACACCTGGGATACAGCTGGCTGGTTGGCCGCTTTAATCGTTTTGACGGCACATTCAGTTACGATGTCGAGGCACCGGAAAACACCACTATTGAGGTGAATATTGCTCCAGCCAGCATTGATTCCAACCATGCCGAGCGCGACAAACACCTTCGCGGTGAAAAATTTCTACATGTGCGCAAATATCGAGTGTCCAAATTTATCGGCACAGGTTTTGATGTATTGCCCGATGGCACAATGATCTTAAAAGGTGATTTTACCCTGCACGGTCATACCAAGCCGATCCAGATTCAGGTCAGTGAAATTGGTGAAGGCAAGGATCCCTGGGGTGGCTATCGTCACGGTTTTACCGGCTCGACCACCATCAATACCAGTGACTACGGCTTTAAAAGTATGCTAGGTGTCGAGTCTCGACAGATTGAGCTGTTTTTGAATATTGAGGGTGTGCGGCAGTAAAACTATTTGGTCCTCCCGGCGAAGGCCTACGTGACGCCACTATTTTTCTATTACCTCCGTTTTTGCTATTATCGCGCCTTTCGCGGTGCTCAAGTCATTAAAAGAGTTACCGCTCAGTTATAACAGAATTTTTGGAGCGATTATTATGATCTGGACTGTTTATTTATCAGGTGAGATTCACAGCGACTGGCGCGAACAAATTCAACAGGGTGCGGCTGCGTTGGATCTGCCAATTGAGTTCACTTCGCCGGTAACGGATCATGCTGCCAGCGATGATATTGGTAATGTGTTGAGCACTGATGACAAGCCTTTCTGGAAGGATCATCAGTCGGCGCGTATCAACAGCATTCGTATCCAAACGCAGATTCAAGCTGCTGATGTGGTGGTCGTTCGTTTTGGTGATAAATACAAACAGTGGAATGCGGCCTTTGATGCTGGTTACGCAGCGGCTATGGGCACGCCTTATATCACCTTACACGCTGAAGACATTATCCACCCGCTGAAAGAGGTGGATGCCTCTGCACTGGCTTGGGCTCAAACGCCTGAGCAGGTGGTGGAAATTCTCAAGTACGTCACGACTAAAAAATAACAGTTTTAGTTGTTTGACAGGCTAATTGAAGCGGGGCACATCATGTGCCCCGTTTTGTTTTTGTCCGATGTTGGACAGCCGGTATACTTACCCTCATCGTATTGTTTAAACAGAGATCAGATACATGGCAGGCACGCGCGGCGAATTTAGCTCACGGTTAGGTTTTATTCTGGCCGCATCCGGTTCAGCGGTTGGGTTGGGTAATATCTGGGGTTTTCCGACGCAGGCGGCCAGTAATGGTGGCGCGGCGTTTTTGCTAATGTATCTGCTGATGGCCTTTATGCTGGCTTATCCGGCGCTGATGGCGGAGCTGATTATTGGCCGCCATGCCAAGGCCAATATTGTCACGGCCTTACGACAGGTTTCGGGTAACGGCTTAACGCGCTTTATCGGTTCTCTGACTGGCTTTGCCGGTATTATCACGGCTAGTTTGATTCTTGCTTTTTACGGCATTGTCGCGGGCTGGATGATTGCCTTTGCCGCGGCGCCCATGGCCTCCACGATTGGGGCAGAAGGGGTAGCGAGTTGGTTAACCGGCTTCGGCAATGAGCGCAATCTGGTGTTTATGCTGATCTTTATGCTGATGACCAGCCTGATTATCAGCGGCGGGGTGCGTAACGGCATTGAAAAATGGTCGTCACGTTTGATGCCGGTGCTGCTGATTATTCTTGTGGGTTTAATTGGTTACGTACTGACACTGCCGGGTGCCATGGAGGGAGTAAAGGTTTACCTATTGCCGGACTTTGGCCGCAGTTTTAATTTCCAGCTAATTGTAAACGCACTGGGCCAAGCCTTCTTCTCGCTGTCACTGGGTGTCGGCACCATGCTGATTTATGGCTCCTACATCAGCAAAAAGGAAAACATCGCTTCGCTGGGACGCGCTATTACTCTGATTGATATCGGTATCGCGGTGCTGGCGGGTATGTTGATTATCCCTGCCATGTACGTGGCGCAGCATAACGGCGTAGAGATCTTCGATGCGGGCGGTAAGCTGATCGCCGAAGACACGTTGATCTTTACTGTGCTGCCTGCTTTGTTCGATACCATGGGCGGAACAGGGGTAGTCATTGGTTTTTCCTTCTTTGTGTTGATGACCATCGCTGCACTGACTTCGTCCATTTCCATGCTGGAAGCGCCGGTTTCCTACGTTAACGAAGTACATGGTTTGTCGCGCCGTGCTTCATCCTTTTTGGTGAGTGGCATTATTGCTGTTATCAGCGTCTTGATTGTCTTTAATTTTGGTGATTTGTTTGGCTTGGTGATTAATCTGACCACACGTTATGCCCAGCCGTTGTTGGGGTTGATGCTGTGCCTGTTTGCCGGTTGGATTTGGCACCGCAATCAGGTGTTGGAGGAAATCAAAGCCGGTTTTGAGCAGGCCGAGCAGAGCCTGTTCTGGCGTATCTGGCCGGTTTATATTCGTTATGTTTGCCCGCTTGCTATTTTGACGGTGTTTGGGCAAAAGGTGCTGGGTTAATTAGCTTACAGATCAGCTTCAGCGTGCCCCGTTTTGCTGGGTATTAGCCTGACGTTTAAGACTAAAGTCTTACCCGCCCAGCGCCCATACGCGCTTGTATTTTTAGTCCTATCCGTTAAGCTATCAGACCGGATTTTCCTGTGCGGGAAGAAACTGCCCGCAAGTCCCACTCTTTAGTGTTTTCTACAGGCATTTTGTATGGATTTGTTTGATTTTAAAGACGGCCGCGAAGGCTATTATGGCCAATTTGGTGGCTCCTTTTTGCCGGAGATTCTTACCGCAACCGTGGAAGAGCTCAAGGCATGTTTCTACGAGTGTAAAAAAGACCCGTCTTTCTGGGCCGAATATGAGCAGTTGATGCATCAATATTCCGGTCGCCCGACGCCTGTCACGCATCTGCCAAACCTGTCGAAACAACTAGGTGGCGCGCAAATTTATGTGAAACGCGAAGACCTTAACCACACGGGCTCCCATAAGATCAATAACGTGATGGGCCAGGGTTTGGTTTGTCAGCGTTTGGGCAAAAAACGGGTCATTGCTGAAACCGGTGCCGGTCAGCATGGCTTTGCGACGGCAACCATGGCCGCCAAGTTTGGTTTTGACTGTAAGATTTATATGGGTGAAGTGGACGTTAAACGTCAGCGCCCGAATGTGTTCTGGATGGAAAATCTGGGCGCAGAAGTTGTGGCGGTTAAAGACGGTCAACGTACGCTAAAAGATGCCATCAACGAATGCATGCGTGACTGGGTCAGCAACATGGCCGATACACACTATGTGTTAGGCACGGCCTGTGGCCCTCATCCATTCCCGGAAATGGTGAGCTATTTTCAATCAATTATTGGTATTGAAGCCAACCGTCAGATCAAAGAACTGACCGGTGGTCGCTTGCCGGACAAAGTTTTCGCCTGTGTTGGCGGCGGCTCAAATGCCATGGGCATCTTCCAGGGTTTCTTCGATGATGACGTTGAACTGATTGGCTGTGAAGCGGGAGGTTTGGGCCCGGGTTTGGGTAAGCACGCCTCACGACTGGCTTACCACGATGCTTCTGTGGGTGTAGCGCAGGGCTTTAAAACCTACTTCCTGCAAAACGATGACGGCAATATGCTGGAAACTCAATCCGTAGCAGCGGGACTTGATTATATCGGTATTAACCCCATCTTTGCTTATTTGTGGGAGCAGGGTCGTGTGCGTTTTGAAGCGGCAACTAACGATGAAGTGCGTGATACCCTCAAACTGGTGATGCGTACTGAAGGTTTGATCCCCGCGCTAGAAAGCACTCACGCTTTTGCCAAAGCGGTTGAGGAAGCGCCAAAAATGGGCAAAGACGAAATCATCCTGATTAACCAATCGGGCCGTGGCGACAAAGACATCTTCACCGTTGCCGATGCGCTGGATGATAATCACTGGAAAGAATTTATTAAAGAAAAGGCGATTGAATATGGCGCTTAATAATTATATCGCCGAGCGCAAAGCTATTCGCACACCGCTGGTGATGACCCATGTGGTGTGTGGTTATCCGTCCTTCGAAGCAAATATGAAGGAACTGGAAATCATGAACGCCCATGGTGTGGATTTTGTGGAATTACAGTTTCCGTTTTCCGAACCTTCAGCTGATGGCCCGTTGTTTGTTAAGGCTAATCAGGAGTCGGTAGCAAGTGGCACCACGGTTGCTCAGTGCTTTGAGTTTATGGCTGAAGTGACGAAACGCTTTGATTTCAAAGTATTGATGATGGGTTACTACAATACCTGCTTTAAAATGGGCCACGAAAACTTCATTAACCGTTTAAAAGAAGCCGGTGGCTGTGGTTATATTCTGCCGGATCTGCCCATTGAAGAGGCGGGTGAGCTGCATGCGCTGTCCAAGGAAGCCGACTTAATGCCGGTGGTCTTGATGACGCCAACCAATACGGATGAGCGCCTTGCTCAACTGGGTGCGGTCTCTGAAGGCTTAGTGTACTGTGTGGCGCGTAAAGGTGTGACCGGCACCAAAACAGATATGAGTCAGGATTTGGTTACTTTCCTGGATCGTTGCCGTAAATATACCGATGTTGCTATCGGTGTGGGTTTTGGGGTGAGTGAAAAAGCCGATATCGATTTTATTGGTGAGCATGGCGATATTGCCATTATCGGTACTGCCGCATTAAAAGCCTGGGAACAGGGCGAAGAAGTGGCGCTGAATGCGTTCTTCGATTCTTTAGGGCTGTAAACACAGCCGATCAAGACTAACCGAACTATTGAGTATTAAGTTATGAAACCGATGACCTGTGGCAAGTGCCAAGATCAGTTTAGAAATTACGAAGTAAAAGAGCGTAAATTTAACTTTTACGGTTACGACATGCGTTGTCCGAAATGCGGCACGTGGCTGTCACCGGATAGCCGTTCTGTGATGTTGCGAATCATTGGTTTTATCTTTTGGGTAGCGGGTTTGGCGGTTGTTTATTATATGGAAACCGAAAGTACAGCGCTTGTACTGGTGGCTGGAGTCTTTTCTTTGGCGGGTATGGCTCTGTTTATGGCCAGTTATAAGGCATCGACACTGACGGAAAGGAAAACCTAGACTGTTGGCTTAAAGCGATAATGAGTAACGGATACGAAAAGGCCAGCTGATGCTGGCCTTTTTTGTGGCTGTTTATTTCTTCACAAACTTAGTCAAAATTACAATCTGCTGACCATCAACGCGGCCTTCGATGTGTTCAGCGTTATCCGGCGACAGTGAAATATTACGCACTGCCGTTCCACGCTTAGCCGTAAAGTTAGCACCTTTTACTTCCAAATCCTTAATCAAGGTGACCGTGTCACCGGCTTCCAGAATGTTGCCGTTGCTGTCTTTGTGTATCACGCGGTCTTCGTCGTCCAGGCCCTCACCTGTGGCCTGCGCCCATTTCTGTGTTTCGTCGTCCAGATACAGCATATCCAGCAAATCCTGCGGCCAGCCTTCGGCACGTAGACGATTCAGCATACGCCATGCCATTACTTGTACGGCAGGTACTTGGCTCCACATGCTGTCGTTCAGGCAGCGCCAGTGATTGGCATCAACGTTAGCCGGGTTTTCGATTTGATCCTGACAGGTACCGCAGAGCAATACCGACTGATCAAGACCACCGTTACTGTTGGGTGGCACTTCATACACCGACAGGTTTTCAGTAGCCGAACAAAGTTCGCATTTGGATTCGCTGCGCGCTTGCAGATCAGATTCTGTGCTCATAGAAGTTACCAACAATAATGGGGATGAAATTGGCCTGTAGGGTATGGGCAATATGGGGTGTTGTCCAGTTTCTCGTTAATTGGCCGTTCACAAGTTGTAACAAAGCATTACGAGCTGTTGTTTTTATTAGCTGGTGCCGTTCATTTTTGATCTCTACTGTATGCACGTCCGATTTTGTTGGGTACCCATTCGATTAGATAGATAATGTTTTAGGAGAGAGAAATGTTTAAATCCAAACTGGCTAGTGCAGTTTTACCCGTTGCCCTGATGACCGCTTTAAGTGGTTCGGCGATCGCTGGTGACTACCTTGATTCATCAGAAATTCGTGATTTGGTGACGGGTAACTCGCTACATGGCGATTACGATGGCAGCCAATTCAAACAGAATTTCCATGCCGACGGCACTGTGGTGGTGTTTATCGCCGGTGATCAGGTTTACAACGTAAATTGGGTGGCTAACGAGCGCGACCAATATTGTGAGTACTGGGGCAAGGAGTGGGGCTGGTCCTGCTTTAAGTTCAAAGCACCGGTTGATGGCAAGTTGACGGCAGTAAAAGTCGGTCAGGAAAAATCTGTTTATACCTGGAACCTTGAACCGGGTTTCATTGATATCAATCCATAGGTTTTAATTAGCTGCTTGGTTAACCCATAAGCTATTTTATCGGAACTCCCTACACTCTTTTGGGGGTTCCGGTTCTTTTCTGTATACCTCCTCTACGCCTGTTCTTTTTTCGATCAAATATTCCCGTACTGTAAGCAACGCATTTATTTACCGGTGAACCAAGACATCGCTGCCGACTCCAACAGTGTTATCAGATTGTGGGAATGTTTCGATGATTGATCCGTGGTTCAAACTGACCCTGTTAATGGTGGTTGCTGGCATTATCGGTTATCTGGCACAACGCAGTGGTCTGTGCATGATTCGCGGTGTTACAGAACTGCGTGCCGGTCGTCCTACGTTGCTACTGGCCATGTTGTTGTGTGGCATTTGTGTGTGGGCCTTCGTTCCTCTTGCTAGTTACTTGCATATCAATATTCCCCATGTTCGTTATCAGTGGCACGTAATTTTTGTACTGGGCGGCTTAATTTTTGGCTTGGGCACGTCGGCTAATGGCGGTTGCTCGGTATCGACCATGTCGCGGCTGGCGCGCGGTGATTTTCATATGCTGGCGACAGTGCTCGGCTGGATCATTGGCTGGTGTTTGTGGCTCGCCTGGGCGCCTGGCAGTGAGTATTTGATCCGCCTGGGGCCAACGCCAACTTCGTATAGGGTTGCCGAGTTATTACTGCTGATCGTGGTTAGCATCTGGGCGATCAGGCACTCTTTGGCCAGCCGACGCTTATGGCTCACGATTATGAGCATTGGTTTGATGTCGGGACTGCTGTTTTTGCTGCAACCCTACTGGTCGCCGAGCGATATGGTGCAGCATTTAACCACCGCGCTGCTGCATGAGCCGTCGAGTGCCTGGCCTGATAGTGAGCGTTACCTGCTGCTGTTGGCACTACTGGCTGGCATGTTGGTCGCGGCTTGGCTGGGCCACAGTTTTATCCTGATGCGTTTTTCTCTCAAGCTGGTTGCCTTGCATTTGGCAGCCGGTACAGCGATGGGGGTGGGAGCTTCTATGGTGATGGGAGGTAACGATCTGCAGTTGTTGCTGACATTGCCAGCCGCATCTCCGGCGGCACTCGTCACGGTGGCTAGCATGTTGGCTGGTATTTATATCGGTGTTTTGTTAAAGCGCCCGCTCAAGCGTATTGGATAGTTGCTGGGCGCCGATTGATTTTGTGCTGACTGAGTTGCTCTGTTTCTACGGCGCAACATTTACGACGGCAGGAACAACTCCAGTTTGGCGGTTACGGTTCCAGCGCCTTTGCTGCGATCAACACTGAGCTGATTGACCTGCACGCCATAGTTTTCCTGTAACTGTGTTAACCACTGCAACATATTGTTGAAGGGCACGTTGTCCAGCCAAATACGCAGGCCACCTTCGGCAAAGGGCTCAAAGCGTTTGAAGCTGATGTTATTGGCCTGAGCCTGTTGTGAGGCCAAGCTGAGTATGGATTGGCCAGTCGCTAGTGTTGTTTTTACAGCGGGTTGTGGAGCAAGGACTCGGGCGGCTGCTTCATTGGCCTGCATCCAGGCTAATAGCTCAGCGCTTTGCTGATGTTGATCGGCCGCATCATTGGCAAAGCGGTGGGCCGGTAAAATCAGCATATAAACAACAAACAATGCCGCCACAAAAAGACTCAGTAGCGATAACGCGATACGGTCATTGGACGACAGGGCATCGAAGCGTTGTTTTAGTTCTGTTATTTGCAGACTACTCATATCCGTTTTCCTGATAGCTGTTAAAGGCTTAGACGCACGCGGCCTTTTATCCATTGCTGCTCTTCGTTGGCAGAAAGGATGTCAGCGCTAATGTTGTGGGACTCAACGATCTGTTTGAGTTGTTCCAGCTGTTGAATGTCGCGTACATTGATGTCCACCAGCAGGGTTTGATTTTTATCGTTATAGCGCAGCTGCTGAAGTTGGCTGCTATTGCCCAGACTTTGCAGGGCCTGAGCCATCTGTCCGAATAGTTGCATAAAGCTCGCACCAGAATGACTATTGCCCTGTGCGTTGAGGTGGTTTTGCATCTGTACTTTGACATTCACAATACGTTTATCCTGTGGAAACAGGTCTTGATAAAGCGCGGTGACTTGAGCGTCAAGCTGATTGCTTTGGTGATTCAGGTACAGGCCGGTGCCTAAATCAAACAGCAGTTTTAAGCCAATACAAAGCGCAACCGTCGCCGCCAGCATGGCCCATTTAGGGCTGTTTTTGCGTTGGCGTTTGCTGGTGCTGCGGTAGTTGTCGGCCAGTAAATTAACCAGGGGGCTGGTGCGGCCCTGTTGCAGCGGGTTTAACAGCTTTTCGCAGCCATACTCAAACAGCTGGCCAGTGGTCTCGCGTTCGATCTTTATGCCTTCAACTTCAAACTGAACGGCCAGTGCCTCGGCCGCGGCTTTTACTGTTTCGTCCAGACTAGCGCTTAAAGCGAATGTTGCCGATGCCGGGCGCTGGCCTTCGGCAAAACTGTTGATGATACGGTCGGCAATAAAGCTTAGGTTGTGTAACTCGGTTTTGATGGTGGATTGGTTTTGGCCGCTGAATATGGCAGTTTTGTTATCGATAAAAATAGCCAGCTCGCCGCAAAGCGTGGCTACGGCGGTATCGGGCAATAACCAGTCGGGCTCGATGTGATGGGTTTTTAACAGATCAAGCCATTGCTGCATATGACTGTGGCTAACGGCCAACACACTAGCCCGATCACTGTGAACGTTACCAACACACAGATGCATGTCTTCGATGCTCGAGGCAAGGTGCTCTTCGGCGAGAAAGGGCAGGGTGCGCTGCAAATGACGTTTTTGGCCGGCCGGAATGGTCAGGGTGGTTTGTAACACCTCTTCACCAGGAACCAGCACGATGATCGGGATATCCTCATTAGCGGTTACTTGCTCCGCAACCGTTGCCAGTGGTTGCTGTTGATTTCCGGCTATTCGGCTGTGTTGATCATCAAACAAAGCCCAGTCAACCAGCGTATTTTCGCTGCGCTCGACGGGTGTTGTTAAATGAATAAAAAGAGTATCGGTCACAGATTTATCGCCTCTGTCATCTGGTGTGTAAAAGAGCATTGTAAGGTCAAATTTGACATATTTTAGGTATCCTCTTTCAGGTCTGCTTTAGGCCAGAGAAAGTGACTGCTGCGATCTCTGGAAACCAGCTTAACCTCACCGCTGGCCTTGTCTCGGTGCAAAATGCTTTGCAGGCGGATGGTGCGATCCGCAAAGGTGGATTCCACATAAGCGACAAAATATTCACTGTGCACGTTGAGCGCGCTGGCATCAATTTCGATACCGGCCAGACTGTCATGGGCGAGAAACCCATCCATAGTATCAAAGCCACCGCCGCGCTGCGACGTCACTAATGCGGCGCTGTTCAGGACGGTTAATTGCTGGGCCAGGGTTGATAGTACAGTGGCCGAGGTAGTATTCACGTTGATGTGTGTCGCCACCGGCAGTACGGTGATAAAGGGCGCCAGCTGATCAATGTGGTTCTGCTTCCAACCCTGTAGCAGGGTTAACTCCGAAAGATGAGCCAAGGCACGGTTGGCTGTTCGGTAGGGTCGCTCGAGGGCAAGATAGCCATCATCTTCGCTATTAAAGCCGCGCGGGGTAATGTCCTTATCAAGCCAGTCCACCAGCGTATTGAGCAGTTCGGGGTCAATGGACAGCGTGCTGAAAAGCTGTAAAAACTGCTGGTACGCTGTCTCGTTTAATGCGCCGTCATCGGTGAGAAGATTATTGATGTTGAGGCGCGAGTGCAGGTCGAGCAGCTGGATGTTTAATTGCCCCTGATCGAACTCGTAGACGGGTTTGAGCTTGGCCCACTTTTCTTCACGATGGTCGTAGTGGCTGTTTTTGTGATCTTCAAATAATATCTGCCGGACCAGTTCCTCACCGCCCAGCGCATATTGGTAGGCCTGCGCCTGTATCTGCTGGTTCTGGCTGCGCTGAATATGAAAATTAAGACGAGATACCACTTCGCTGGCAATCACGGTGGCGATGGCCATTACCAGCAGCACGGTGATCAGCGCAACGCCCTGTTGGCAATGAAGCTGAGAGTGAATTGGCGGCCTCATAATTGACCGCCCGGTTCGTAGAAATCATCGGGGTCGTAATCGTCGTCGTTATAACCTTTGGTGTTCTGTTGGGTTGGTTTGTTGTTGGAAGGCAACGTATTTTGATCGCCATCTGGCGCATTTATTTTAAAGCCCGACGCCTGCCAGTTCGACACTTCACTGAGCTGATAAAGGCGTTGGATTTGGCCAGCTTGCTGGCTGTTTAATGCCACCAATAATGCGCTCGGCAAGCCTTTTTTTGCTGCGCCAGTGACTTGTTTGGGCGGCCATTCGTTTTGCCATTGTCCGGCCGAATCGAGAAAACGAATTTTAATATCGTCGATATTTTTCAATAACAGCTGCGTTCTGGGCTCGCTGTCCTGTGCGCGATCCAGCACGGTCCAGTAATGGCGCAGCAGGTGAGTGCCTTCGTCATCTTTGTCGCCCGGTGCGCTGCCTAATTCATAGGCGACACGCTGCAGTTGGCTGCGCGGCAGCTGCAAGGGATTACGCCAACCCTGGCGGGTGAATTCAACGGCATAGTTTTCGTGAGGTGCCAAAAATGCCCCCAGTTGGTCGTCATAATTATCACGCACCGGGCGGCTGGTGATCTGTTCAAAATCTGCGCTGATAATGTGCATGGCACGTTCCAGTGTTCTCAAACTGTCATCGTGGGTTGCGACCTTGCTTTGCGACAGTATGACAATGTCCAGCACCCGGTAGGCAGCAAGACCAATGACGGCAAAAATGCTTATGGCGATGAGTACTTCCAGCAGCGTGAAGCCGAAGCTTTTGGTGAGCGCTTTATGAGGGTACGTCGTCATCAGTGTTGACCAATATAACCCTGCAGCGAAGACAGCGTTTTGCTGTCCTCAGACCGCGCAACTTTAACGTCGACTCGGCGCAGGCCTTTTTCACCGGTATCCGAGACCTGGGTTTGAATGAACCACTGGCGGTTGAATTGACTGAGTTGATCCTCCTGTGCACCTAGGGATGGCCACTCAGGTTTGAGGCGTAACCTCGTGAGTGTATTTTCGGCAATCCACAGCGCGTAGGATTTTTCCTCCAGATACAATGACTGGCTGACGCCTTGATTGGTTTGAGACAGCAGCGCAATAGCGGTGATGGCAAACACGGCGAGGGCGATCATCACCTCCAGCAGCGTAAAGCCGCGCGCGACTTTTCTGGCATCCGTGGCGGCTTTAGGCATCATTCAGCTCCAGCTTAATTTCGCTGAGACCATCACTGCTGAGTTGGTAACTGTTACTTTTATTGTCGTCGCTGTCAGCGGCGCTGAACTGCAAAATAAAGGGTGTCATTTCCCCGCTGGAGAGTAATAACAGTGCCGGTTTAATGGAACTGTTATTTTTTTTGTCGGTGTCAGAATCGGGACGGTTGAGTTCACTCAGATCGATGTTGGTATCTTCCGATTGCAGGCTGATTTGCACCCGCTCGGGCAGCTCGTAACGAGCAAAATTCGCCGCTTCACTCTTTTGCCATTGCCGTTTTTGTTCGTTGAATTGCACAATCTGGTAGCCGTTTTGTTCCAGCACCAAACCGTATTCGCGGCCCTGCAATAACGCCTCATCGGCGGCCAACTGTAGGATGGTTCGTACGCGCTGAGCCTCCTGCTGAAGCTGGCGTTGTGGGTCATGGCCAATGCTTAGCACCGCCATGCCCGCCATCAGGCCAATAATGACAATGACGACGAGTATTTCCACCAGTGTAAAACCGCGTGAGCTATTCATACTGAAGCAGAGGGGCGGCTCAGTTTACTGTTCCTGTTCCCAGGATACGATATCCTGATCAACGCCTTCTCCACCTTCGCGGCCATCGGCACCCAGCGAGTACAAATCAAAACGGCCATGGGCGCCGGGGCTTAAATACAGGTATTCATTCCCCCAGCCATCTTTGGGTAGCTTGGCCAGATAACCGTCAGGGTTCCAGTTTTTTGCTTCTGGCGAACCGGCCGGTTTGGAGATCAGCGCTTGCAGGCCCTGGTCGGTGCTGGGGTAGTTGTAGTTATCCAGCTTGTAGAGATTCAGGGCATTGGAAACGGCCTGAATGTCCGATCTCGCCGCGCTAATACGTGCTTCATCAGGGCGGCCCATGATGTTGGGTACCACCAGTGCCGCCAAAATACCGAGAATGACAATCACCACCATAATTTCGATCAGAGTAAAGCCCCGTTGTTTCGCCGGTGTGTGATATGTAATTTTTTTCATCGTTAGACCTTGGCAGATTAAGCCACAAGTTGATTGAGATTGAGGATGGGCAGCAATATGGCTAATACGATTAGCAGTACCGCCAGCCCCATCGTTAACAGCATAAAGGGTTCAAACAGCCCCAGAATAATGCCGATAAAATTCTGTACGTCGCGTTCCTGGCTGACGGCGACCCGTTGCAACATTTCGTCCAGTTTGCCGCTGGCTTCTCCGCTGGCGATCATATGCACCATCATCGGCGGAAAGTATTCGGCCTGGTCCAGCGCGCGGTGCAGCGAGCTGCCTTCGGTCACTTTCTGGGTGGCGATGCCCACTAACTGTCGCAGCCTCTGATTAGACAATACTTCGCCAGCGATTTTCATCGCCTCGACCAGCGGTACACCACTGGCGGTCAAAATGCTTAGGGTGCTGGCAAAACGAGCGGTATTGAGGGTGGCGATAAACTTTCCGACCAGCGGAAGTTTGAGTAAATGCTTGTGCCAGCTGAGACGCATGGCGGGCTGTTTGAGCAAATGCTGAGCGGCAAAACACAGGGCGATAATGATCAGCAGCACGTAGAGGCCATAATTGGCGATAAAGTCGCTGAGGGCCATCAAGCCAACGGTTAGAGCGGGCAGCTGTTGGCCGGTGTCGATGAAAACTTCCACCACGTCGGGCACGATATACACCATCAGGCCACTGACAATAACAATCGACAGAATCAGTAGGATGACAGGGTAGAGTAATGCCATCATGATTTTCTGGCGGGACTCATGGCTGGACTCGGTGTAATCGGCCAGGCGATTAAGAATTTGGCCGAGAAAACCTGATTTTTCACCGGCGGCAACGGTGGCTCGATAAATAGGCGGAAAGGCGCGCGGAAACGCGGCCAGCGCGTTGGCCAGCGTATGACCTTCCAAAACCTTGGCGCGCACCGCCAGAATCATGCTGCGCACCTTGGGTTTGCTGGTTTGTTGGGCGGCCGCGGAGAGGGCTTCTTCCAGCGGTAATGCGGCCTGTACCAGCGTTGCTAGTTGCCGGGTCAGCAGCGCGAGATCACGCACACTGATATGCGGTGTCAGCCAGTTACTGAAGCTTTTTTGTTGATGTTTTTTGGCGTTGCTTTGCTCGACCGATAGCGGACTTAGGCCTTTGTCACGCAACAGTTGGCGCATCTGACGGGCACTGTCAGCCTCCAAAACCCCCTTTTGTTTGCGGCCCTGATCATCCAGCGCAACGTAGTCGAAGGCGGCCACTTATCGTCCTTCCTGAGTCACTCTTAACAACTCTTCCAAACTGGTGATGCCGGAAAGCACGCGGGCACGGCCATCGGCGCGAATACTGGGGCCATGCTGGCGTGCATATTCAGTTAATTCTGTCTCGGCGGCACGGTTGTGTATCAGGGTGCGCATGGTGTCATCAATGATGACGATTTCAAAAATACCGGCACGGCCTTTATAACCCGTTTGATTGCATTGATCGCAGCCCTTGGCTCGATAGATGGTGGGCTGCTGGTCAGCGTGTAAATGCAGTTTTTCTCGCTCGGCAACGTCGGGTTCGTGAGCTTCTTTGCAGACCGGACACAGTACACGAACCAGTCGTTGCGCAATCACACCGATCAAGCTGGAGGACAACAAAAAGGGTTCCACACCCATATCGTGCAGGCGAGTCACCGCGCCGATAGCGTTGTTGGTGTGCAGGGTTGAAAGTACCAGGTGGCCGGTTAAACTGGCCTGTACGGCGATTTCAGCCGTTTCCAGGTCGCGAATTTCGCCGATCATCACGACATCGGGATCCTGGCGCAAAATGGCGCGTAAACCGCGAGCAAAGGTCATGTCCGCCTTGCTGTTGACCTGCGTTTGGCCGATGCCTTCGAGGTTGTATTCGATGGGATCTTCAACGGTAAGAATGTTGCGGCTTTTGTCGTTGAGGCGGCTAAGTCCGGCGTAGAGCGAGGTGGTTTTACCAGAGCCGGTGGGGCCGGTGACCAGAATAATGCCATGCGGTTGCTGCAACAGCTGATTGATGGCGTCGGTATCACGTTCTGTCATACCTAATGCGGCTAAATCAAGACGTCCGGCTTGTTTGTCGAGCAGGCGGAGTACCACGCGTTCACCGTTACTGGAGGGGATGGTGGATACCCGTATGTCGACTTCACGACCGGCTAAACGCAGGGAAATACGACCGTCCTGCGGTACTCTTTTTTCAGCAATATCGAGTTTGGCCATGACCTTGATGCGTGATACCAGCAGCGGTGCCAGAGCGCGTTTTGGCTGTACCATTTCACGTAACACGCCATCGACGCGAAAGCGCACCACCAAACGTTTTTCAAAGGTTTCAATGTGTATGTCCGAGGCGTTGACCTTAACGGCCTCGGTCAGCAGCGCGTTGATCAGGCGAATGATGGGGGCATCTTCCTCCTGCTCCAGCAGATCTTCGGTTTCGGGCACCGAATCGGCCAGGCTGGCGAGATCCATGTCATCGCCCAAACCTTCAACTATTTGGATGGCCGCATCCGAGCTGCTTTCATAGGCCAGCGCGAGTTTTTCTTTAAAGAGCGCTTCGTCAACCGTCTCGAAATGAAGCGGGGTGTTGAGAAAGCGGCGTACCTCGGCCAGTACCACCGGTTTCACCTTTTCCAGGCACAGGATCTTGCAGGGTATGCTAGTCACTGGATCAATTAAGATGCCATTTCGCTTGGCAAAGTTAAAGGGTAATCTCAGCGGGCTGTTAGCTTCGGCGACCTCTTGAGAGGAGGCTGAAGCGGACAGAGTGGTATCACCCGTGTCAGCAACAACGTCACTCATGGTTATTTACCCTTGCCTGGCAACGGTCTTTTTTTAGCCGGTTTGTGTTCAAGTTCGGGCAGCAGTGGTGATTCTTTAGGAATAAAAATGCGATCGCGTTTGTCGTTATATTGTTGTTGTTTGTTACGCAGATCGTTGTAACGTTCACTGGTTGCGGTATTGCCGTCTGATCGGTCGGCGAGAATCAGCGGGTGGATAAAGACCATCAGATTATTCTTTAGAACATTCACTTCGGTGCTGCGAAACAGTCGGCCCAACACGGGGATATGTCCCAATATTGGCACTCTGCGTTCGGTGTTACTGGTTTCATCGGTAATCAGGCCACCCAGTACCAGTACCTGATCATTTTCCAGTAGCACGTTGGTTTTGATACTACGTTTGTTGGTGACAATATCGGCGGTGTCGGCTAGAGAAGCGGCAATGCTTTCAACGGTCTGTTCAATGGCCAGTGTCATGGAATCATTTTCGTTGATCCGTGGTTTTACCTTCAGGGTAATGCCAATGTCCTGGCGCTGAATGGTTTGGAAGGGGTCGCTGGTAGGAGAAGATGAACTTGTGGAAGTGCCGGTAATAAAGGGTACGCTGGAGCCCACCAGTATCTCAGCTTCCTCGTTATCCAGCGTCACAATGGTGGGAGTTGAGAGAATATTTGCCTTGGTGTTGGTTTCCAGCGCTCGCACCAGCGCGCGTAATGAGTCGTTGCGGATATAACCCAGCGTAAGGCCGCTGCCGAGGGTAGGCAGTGATGGGTTTGTAAGTCCGACGGAGAAGGCGTCAAAGCCGGCAATGGCGCCGTCCCTAGTGGAAGTGGTCCAGCGAACACCAAGTTCATCCAATACATCGTCATTGACCTCAACGATGACGGCTTCTACCAAAACCTGTTTTCGGCGAATATCCAGCTTCTGGATGACGCCCTTCATGGTGTTGAGCAGTGCTGGTGGCGCGGTAATGATCAGTGCATTGTTGGCTTCACTGGCCTGAATACTGATTTCAGTACTGTCGAAGGGTTGATCCTTTTCTGACTTTTGCAGGCTGCCACTGACACTCTGCAAGATCGGCACCAAATCAACGGCATTTGCGTAATAAACGTAAATGACCTGCGTGTTGCCTTCCCCGGACAAGGGCTGGTCAAGCTGGTCGATGAGTTTGCTGATTTGTTTGCGGCTGATCGGATCACCGGTGACCAGAATACTGTTGGAGCGATCATCGGCGACAAAGGTGAGCGGGTTGGCTTCTGCTTCCTTTTTGCGTTTGCCAATGAGTTTGGTAATGACACCGACAATATCGCCAGCATTGGCAAATTTTAACGGGATAACTTCAATATCAATGGTGCCGACGCGGTCAATATCCTGAACAATTTTGACGATCTTATCGATATTCTGCGCGCGGTCAGCAACGATCAACGAGTTACTTTGTATATAGGCTCCCAGATGTGCGACCTGAGGCATGAGCGGCCGTAATAGGGATACCAGCGGAGCGGCGGCAACATTTTTAACTTTGATAAGGCGCACGACAATTTCTTCGCCAGGGGAGGTCGGGCTCGCATAGGTGGGGCTGGACTGTTTGGCTAACGCATCGGGCAGGATTTTGATGGATGTATCGGTTTCAACCACCGCAAAACCATGCACCTGTAGCACTGACATAAATACATCATAGGCGTCCTTTTCGTTAATGGGCTCACCAGCCAACACCGACACTTTCCCTTTTACATTGGGATGCACAATGATGGTTTTATCAATATGAGTAGAGGCCCACTGAATAAGGTCTTGAATATCGGCATTCTCAAGTGACAGGGTCACGTCCTTGGCCATGCTGACGGGCGCGATGGCCAGGCAGAGTAATGCGGCGCAGAGAAGGCGAGTCAGGTGATGACAACGGACTTGTATGTTTGATGATGAAAATAGTTTGTTCATAATCATTATTATCGTTATTGGCTGATGAAATTAATTTCGCTGGCGAGATATTTCTCTGATATCAGCGGGAGGTTTTGATGCGTTGCTATTAGGTGGCAGACTTTCTTGTGTGGTTACGTTATTTGTAGTCGCCGAAGGTGCTGTTGTATTCTCAGGACGTTGTGCTGTACCTGGCGAGGTGTAGGTATCGCCTTGGCGGCGTCTTTCTTGCTCGTCTAAATTTCTGAAGAATTGTAGTTTTTCTAACTGAATACCGCGTTTGAGAACCACATAACTGGGGTAAACTTCTTCTAATATTGCATTTCCTGGCAGTTCATCACCGACTAAAAACAGTTCAGCACGTTTCCCCTGGTCACTGGCAATCAACGCACTGGCCTGCTCGGGGTCCGTGTGGCTAAAGGCACCTTTGAGGATCAGTTTAAGTTTTGTCTCAGGAATGTTCTGATGATTTTGCTTTGCTTGAGTGTCCATCGAGGCAGTTCCGAACACATTCAAGGCAATAATTTCAGCGCTGGATAGGCCTGTGTTTACGTTGAGGTTTGATGCTGGCTGAGTCGATGCTGCTTGCTGGGATGGAGGTAAAGTTAATCGCTGAAAGGTTGTGGCAATACAGGCAGCCGCAACCACCACAATAATCGCTACCAGCACAAGGGGTTGCGTTATCAGGTTGGTCAGTTTGTCGGGTAGAGCTGTGGTATCCACACCATTCCTTTTTGTTAGAGTAAAAAATAAGGTCGTTAATATTTTAAACTACTTAAGTAAGGGTAACGCCGATCTACTTTTTTAGTCTACAGTAAATGCACGTTAAAGTGCGCCATACTGCGATGCGTTCATATTTAATGGATTCCAGTTAATTGCTTTACACAGGTTGTTAATATTTCTGGCGTTGGGTGGTAGGGTAGCCCTGAAGATCTACTTATTAAATGTAGTTACGATGTTAGGTGTATTGTACAAAATAGGATGAGGGGACAGACCATTCCCCCTCCTGTTTAAGCGGACATTAGCTAGATATGAGAGGGTCGTGGTGTTTCTATCCACAGGAAAACCTGATTATTTTAGCTCCGCAGGCCTGCACGTTGGCGATTACTGATTTTTTACGCGAAATGTGGCGTGAAACGATGCGGGTGCAAACTCCTGTTGCAGGTCAACGCTGTTGATGTTGGTTTTATCCAGCAGAATGACATCGGGCCCGACGTGTTTTTGGTAGGGCTTTTTCTCCAGAATTCTGACCGCCTGATCAATGGAAAGACGCCCCTGCAAGACCGGTGAATCGGTAACGCTGGCGATAATTCTATTGCGGCGAATGCCTCTGAATACGCCGGGCGTGAGGTAGGTTGATAGTATCCCTATTTTGCCGCTGAGTTTTTTCTCTCTAATAATACTGATAGCAGCTTCGGCCATTAGAGCATTGCCGACGATATACTCAACATCAGGATGCTCCTCAATCGTTTCCTGTACCAGAGTGCGTTGTATTTCCTTGCCGGTGTCGCCCCATTTGGTTACGACAATCTCAATGGCACTGGACTCAATGCCGGATTTAAAGCCGGCATCATTAAAAAACACCCAGCCTGAATCCTTCGGGCCGGGTAACCAGGCAATTTTCGTTTTTTTGCTGCCCAGAGGGTGTTTGTTGGCCAGGTGTTGGCCCAGCATATGGCCCATCTGTTTCCAGGAAACACCGGCTTTGGCAGCGATGCCCTGATCGGCAATATCATTCACCGTGGCCAGCACCGGCATTTTTTTTGCGATTGGCAGTACGGCTGCGGTGAGGCCGTCATAGGAGACCGGGCCGATGATTAAGGCGTCGTTATCGTCTTCGGCACACTGCTGAATCTGCTCAATTTGATAATCAATATTCGGATAGCCACCAGCATCGACGATTTGAATTTCAATGCCCAGCCGTTTGGCTTCCTCAACCATGCCATAATTTACATTCAGCCAGTAGGAATCTTTCAGGTGGGGGTAGGCGATGCAGAGGCGCCAGGGTTTTGTGGCTCGCGTAATAGGTTGGTAGGCGATAGCTTGACTGGGGCTGTCGTAGTTAAAGGGTTGCTGCCATGTCATGACAGGCCATGGCTCCTGAGCGTGGCCAAGTGTCAGTGTGAATAACAGCAATAGAGGTAAAAATTTAATCATATAACGGTATCGTATGAGGGCTATTCAGGCAGCGTAAAAGGGGTTCTGTACTTACCATACTCGCAGAATGTGAACATGATATGAATAAAAGGTGCTTTGAGCCAGAAAACATCAGCTAAAGTCATTGAGCGTGCAATTCTGTCTTGCTTAAAGGTTACTGGCGCGTGCTATGGTGTGAAGGTTTTGAAAGATTCGGTATAGGCTGTTTAATGAGCGCAGGATATAGAAGATGAACCTCAAGTTTGGCATCGGGAATAAGTTGTTTTTGGGCTTTGCGAGTATGATTATCCTCTCGATTATCACCTCGGCTGTGCTTTGGGATCGATTTCAGGATATCGCTGACACTCAGAAAACCGTGATTGAAGACGCTATCCCAGCCATGAATGAGGCGCAGCGATTGACGGAATTCAGCGCCGGTATTATTGCCAGTGCACCAGAGCTGGTTAAAGTTAATAGTGAGCCGGAGCGCAACAGGGTTTTTTTAGATATCAAATCGCGTATTCGTCAGGTTCACACGCTGCTGGCGAAGATTGATCGCCATGGTTTTAGCTCCTTGCAGGTGGATAAATTAAAAACCACCATTAATCAGGTGATTGAAAACGTTACTCAACAAAACCGCCTGGTGATGATCCGCCTGAAACATGAGCGGCAAAACCGGATTCTGACCAAAAACTCTATTAAGGTCGTCAAGCAATTATCTTTGATTGCTGAATCCTTGGTGGCCAATACCGGCGCTTCCACCACAGCAGTGCTTTCCACGGTCTACGATTTAATTGAGCCTGCGGCCGAGGCCGAGAAGGTTTATGAGGTGCTGGATCGTCTGATTGAAGTGGAGTTTGATGACCTGGAGCGCATGTTTGAATTAAGGTTGCGC
>Ga0209395_1001780_pt1 | contig 29565 bp, 23 predicted proteins | sample GOMGulsemesocosm_3_FD_184635 | JGI IMG/M metagenome (GOLD analysis project Ga0209395, IMG submission 184635) | Methane-oxidizing microbial communities from mesocosms in the Gulf of Mexico - GOM9D Gulf of Mexico (SPAdes) (version 2) | ecosystem: Environmental > Aquatic > Marine > Cold seeps... | reverse complement strand
CACCTTCGTCAGCATATGCGATGATAGATGGTGTTGTACGATCGCCTTCAGCATTTTCAATAACGCGTGGTACGCCGCCGTCAAGTACTGCAACACAAGAGTTTGTAGTACCTAAATCTATTCCGATAATCTTACCCATGAAACTTTTCTCCAACTTCTAAAATTCTGTAATATTTTGTAATACACTTGCTCGATGAATAGTTAATAAGGGTGGGTCAGAGCAATTTCAACCGTAAACTTAAATTTTTTTTAAACTTTTTGAAATTTTTTTTGAAAACGCATTTTAAATTTCAAAAAGAAAACAAAAAACCTGCATTTCTGCAGGTTTTTTGTTTTTATAGCATTGTCATTAAATGCTTCTTCGTCTTAGTAATAAAGTTAAGAAGATTAAAATAATTGAAATACCTCCGCCTGAAGAGCCTTTATTTGTAGGTTCAACGGGTTTAGCAATATCATCATTTGTAATACTGACAGTTAATATCTGAGCTGTTTCGGCTAAATACTCACTTTCTAAGGATAATGTAAATTGACGAGTATCATCCACTAGATTGTTGTCTATGATATTTAGGCTTATTTTTTTACTTATTTCTCCTACTGCAAATGTGAAATTTTCATTTATAGCTGTAAAGTCAGTACCCGATACTGCAGTTCCCTCAACAGATCTAAGTGTAAAGTCAATGACATCATCACTGCCATTAATTCTTTGAATTTCTATTTCGACAGCACCTGATTTTTCAGAAATGCTGATATCACTTTGTGCATATTTTATCGTCCCACGGACATCATTATCTTTAATCGTGATTAATAAAGGAGAATAATCATCGGCTTTATGCAAGCTTTGAATTTCTATATTAAAATCTATATATTCATTAATGATATTATTGTCTATTAAATTAACCGTAAATGTTTTGGAAAATTCATTATCAGCAAATGTATAATCTAAATCTAAGGCTTCATAATTTACATCAGCGTTTGCAGTATTATCTACCGTTTTGATTTTAATTTGGTGTGTCGTTATGCCGTCCCCAGCTCGTGTTACTATAAAATCAAACTGGTATGCATCTTCTGATACTTCTGAGTCTTGAGTTGTAAACTTAACTTTCCCTGCATCATCATCGTTTATTATAGTGATGATTGACTCTGTGATATTGCCAACATTGTCTCCTTCAATTATCAGTTTGAGTTGTCTATCACCATCATCAATTGCATTATTAATAAATACAATTGGCACATGATAACTAATCATGCCCTCTAAAAACTCAATTGTTGTTTCTGCAAGAGGTTGGAAATCTACCCCTTCAATAGCGGTGATCCCTTCAAGCTTTAAATTAACACTACTGTTGGTTAAATCATCAAAGTTACGCTTTAACTCAACATTAGTGCCTCCTCCATTTTCAGTATTGCTTACTTGAGTTTGAGCTACATTTACTTTTGCAGATGTATTGCTTGTATCTTGATCAAAGTATGTCAAATAGTTACTCATAACTAACTGTCTTTGAGTCACGGGTATATCTGCAAAACGCGCGGTGGAAGCAATTAGTTTTGAATCAGCAACTAGGTTTGATATCGCAACATTAAATCCTTGAGATGCTAATTGCCAAACCGGCTTGCTTGTTGTCACTGAGCTAGCTGCCACTATTTGTGTATAAAAGGTGAAGTTGTCAATAAACTCTGGTGTATATTCGATGCCGTTCATAACCGATGATTCAGCTCCGGATAGCGGCATTAGTTCTTGTGAAAATATATTTGTAACTTTTACCCCTAATTTATTAGCAAGGTTAGTCATATTTTCATTGTTTGCCCAATACCAATAACCGTTTTCATAATAAACGTGTCCACCAGCATCTATATAATTTGAAATACGAGTTACTTGTTCAGCTGAAATGTTGTCACTATCATCGGTATTGTTGATGAATATTGCTGGCACTAATGCCGGAGTCACCGCTGGAAAATCGGTTAATGAAATCGGTTTTTTGCCATTAGCTTGTAAAGATGCTGAAAGTGCATCCGCTGAGCCTGACGGTGTTAAGTTTACAATTAAATATGAAGGTGTTTTTGGTAATTTTAGTAACTTTACATGAGCACTGTTTTTAATATTTGTGGTAGTAAAAACATCTACTCTTGCTTCAACTTCACCTAAAGCAACTGAACTGGTATCTAAGTTTGCTTCATAAGGTGCTTGGTTATCTTCTGCAAGTAATACATTATTTAGATAAAATTGAACTTTACTGATTGTTGCACTATCACTGACAGTTACTGAAATATTTTGTTGTTCATTGAGTATTTGCAATGGTTCAATATTTGCTATGATAACTTCTGGTAGTTGAGCAATGCTAGCATCAAAGCTAATATTGGTATTTTCATTGATAATGTTTTTGATTTCAACACCAGAACCGCCGATTAAATAGCTTTGACTATCAGGTGTTGAAGTTGTAGTGAAATCTTGACCACTTAGATAATAATCATTTGTGTCAGCTCCTAACCCTTGCTCAATTTGTTCTAATCCATCAGCTTCCATCAAGCGTATTAATTTATTATCTGTATAGCTATTATCGTGGATAAAACCATATTGATTTGTTTGAGCATTAACATGCCAAATAAGTACACCATTATTAGGTAATTTTGTATCATTATTGAGTTGGTCACGATTTTGAACAACAAAGTACTCACTATATTTTTTTTCTAAAGTGAGATCTGGCATTATTATCAATGCATCTTTAGTGCTACTACTTGGCTCTAATGTGATTTTTTGTGACCCGGAGGAAACTATTTTTGGTTCAATCCAACCTAGAGCAAATTTAGAAAATGCACCATGGTCTCCCCATGTTGCATCCATCATGTCTAAACCACCTACTCCTCCTACTGGGCCAATATCACCATCGTAATCATAAAAATCAGGTAACCCTAAACCGTGTCCAGTTTCATGAATTAGGGTGAGCGGATCAAAATCATCAGTTTCGTTGTTCCAACTTAACCATTGCCAAGAGAATGCAGCAAGCTCTTTACCTGATAAAGTATAACTAGGATCTGAAAACGAACTTTGCCATCCCCACCAAAGACTGGCCCACTCACCTACTTCTCCTGTCCAAACAACAGAAAAATAATCAATGTATCCATCACCATCATTATCATATTGGCTAAAGTCATGTCCTTGTGATTCGTAATGAGTAAGCGCCTCTTTTATTACTGCACGTGCGTCTGTAATATCCGTTCTTGGATAAGGCGTTGTATACCAACCAATTACATTGCCGCCAATGTTAAGTTGTTCATATGATGAACGTTTATAAAAGCTTGTTAAACTTTCTACTGGATACCGTTCAGGTAAACCTTCGCCATAAATATGATTGTTAATGACTTCAACTGTTTGATGATCAGGAGCGGGTGCATCAGGAAAGTCTAATAATAAAGTAAATGTTTTTACATCACCAGTGGCGGGTAATCCTCTATGTCCTGGAATACTTTGTGTTACTGACTTAATTCCTAATTTATCGTTAATATAGCTTTTAGTACGATGAGAAAGGTTTGGTGATATTTTATAATTAGATAATTTTTTTGCTTCTATGAGCTTTTTTTGAAATGTACCCTGTTTTTTATAGCGAGCTAACTGCTCAGCTGTAGGGGGCTGTAATGCATTTGCAATTGTGGAGCTCAGTAAAGCACCTACGATTAATAAGGGTTTTAGGTACATATTAAACATTTTTTATCTATACTTTGTAATAGTAATAATTACTATTACAAATATGTACTCAGTGGACAAGAAATAAATTGTTGGATTGTTAATCGATGTAAATCTGCAACACCTTAATTAAATATTTCCTGTATAAGAGATTTAATCTGCTCACATTTACTAATAGAACTCGGAATTATCATCACGTTATCATCACCCGCTATTGTTGCTAAAATGAGCTTTTTCATTGGAGAGGTTTCTATTACTCTTGCTATGATATCGGCAGAGCCTGGAATTGTTTCTATCATAACAATAAGTTGGTTAGTATGCGTATTAATCACTAATTCTTTCACTTGTGTATCAAGTGTTGGCATCATAAGTTCATGTTTGATTGTATAAACAGACTCACCATTGCTATTTTTAATATTTATCGCACCAATTTGTTTCAAAATGCGAGAGATCTGAGGCTGGCTTGTATTTTCAAAACCACGCTCAGCCAAATAATAAGATAATTCATAATGACTGCGAATTTGTTGCTCTTTAAGCAACTCTTTAATATTTTGGATAAGCGGGCTTTGTTTCATTATTGAACTCTATTATTTATTCATTGCATCAATTAAAAACGCAGAAATTTTTGCGCCTTCTTTAAGCGTTGTCTCTGAGCTAGATTGACCCATAAGAGAACTATCTGTAAAAGGTGCTATTTCCATCATATCGGCACCAGTAATAGGGAATTGCTCGCTTAATGCTTTTAATATTAATAAAGATTCATCTGGTGTCATGCCATCTGGTTCAGGTGTGCCTGTCGCGGATGCCCATTTTGCATCTAAAGCATCAATATCAAAGCTCACATAAAGTTCATCAACATTGTCTCGTTTCAATTGGGCAATGATGCCATCTACAATTTTTTGAGCGCCTTGTTCTTGTATTTCATGAGCCCAATGCTGTTTAATACCAAATGTATCTTCCCAATGCGTTTTTGGTTTACCACTAGAGCGAATGCCTATTTGTATTAAATGACTTGGATCAGGTAAGTACTCTAGAATGTGTGTACACCAAGAACCAAAACATAAGTCAATTCCTAAGCGCTCTACTAATAAATCAGTATGGGCATCAAAATGTATGATGGCTGTACGGATACCACGGTCACGTTTTGCTTTTAAAAATGATTTTGTTAACGGGTAACTAATTGAATGGTCACCACCAATTCCAAAAATACCTTTATCGGTTAGATTAGCGTAAAAGCTGTCACACACATCTTCAGTGATAGATAACGGGCTTACAGCATAATCAGATTTGTTATTTTCATCTTCTTTTTTATAAAGTGCTTTTTGACAATTCTCAATGGTGCCATCATTTAAGTATTTATCATGTAATAAATGAGGAATAATTCTGATATCGCCCATATCAAAGGCTTCTGTTTGCGGTTGTTGTTCAACCAAAGTTGTACGAAGCAATAAAGGTCCCCAGTTTGCGCCACGTAATATGCCACCGCCACAATCTGAACTTATACCTAATATCACAGCTTTATGCTCTGATTTTGGCAGCTCTTTTAAAGATGATTGCCATAAAGCGTTTACTTTTTGTTGCTCTGTTTCATTATAAAGCTTTTGATGTAAGGCTTCTTTACGCTCTTTAGCAGTATTAACTGTGAATACGCCATTACCAGGTGGACATAGACAGTTTTCTAGTTGTGTTTGAAATTCATTCCAGTTATTACTCATTTAATACCCTTACTCTATAAAATCGGTTATTTATTCAATTTTTTAATTTTACAAATTTATATAAAAATATGATCTTTTGATAAAACAAATAAATATTTTTATAAAATCACTCTACGACAATTGATGAAGTAGCATCCAATAGATTAAATATAACTCTTTAATATTAGGTGGTTACAATAATTTACTTTTTCATGTTGCTATTAATTTATATCATTAGCACTAAAAAAAATTGAATTTTAAACGGCTTAGTTAAACTAATATATTTAATATAGAGCGCTGTCAACTGAGTGCTTTTAGCAATTATTATTAGGTCCGTTACATATGCAAATTAGCTGCATAAAACATTGAACCTATAATATATACAGGGTTCTATTGATAATAATTGTTATTAACTTGTATCTTTATTTGTGTTTTGTTATTTTTGCTTAAATATTGAGAATGCTTTTATTTAAACTAAGTAGTAATTAAGAAGGAATTTATGGTATTTCATAAATCAGGTAAGACAAAAATAGCGCTAGCTTTAAGTGTAATGACTTTAGCTGCATGTGGTGGTTCATCAAATAATAAAACAAGTACTGTAACTGAGCCTGGCACAGGATTGACTCCTGTTGATTCTCCTAGTTGGGTCGCTGGCACTTTTGACGCCGATAGTAAATTTAAAGATTATTGTGCTACGCCACGAACAGGTAACGACCCATATAATAACAACGCACCTTACCCAGATAAAGCCGGAAGTGAATTGCATGAGAAAATGTGGTTAAGATCTTATAGTGATAATACTTACCTTTGGTATAGTGAAATTGAAGATAATGACCCAAATAATTTTAATGTAGCTAATTACTTTGCACAACTTAAAACAACTCAAACGACAGATTCAGGGGCACAAAAAGATAATTTTCACTTTTCACAAAATACTGCTGATTATAAAAAACAAACGCAATCAGGTGTCACATCAGGTTATGGTATTAGTTGGCAATTTAATGCAGTTGTACCGCCACGAAATTTAACTGTCAGATACACAGAACCAAACTCACCAGCGGCCTTAGTTGAACTGAAGCGTGGAACGCAGATTCTAGAGGTAAATGGTGAAGATTTTGTAAATGGCAATAATGTTGATGTTATCAATGCTGGTTTGTTTCCAGAAGAAGCGGGTGAATCTCATAGTTTCAAACTGCTAGAGCCGGATGGTACTATCATTACTAAAACATTCGTTTCAGCGGATGTTGTTTCATCTCCAGTGCAAAATACTAAAGTGATAGATACCGAAATTGGCAAGGTAGGCTATTTACAATTTAATTCTCATATTGGTTTAGCACAAGAAGGTCTAATTAATGCAGTAAAACAATTTGCTGATGAAAATGTCTCAGAAGTTGTAATTGATTTACGTTATAACGGAGGCGGATTATTAGCATTGGCTTCTCAATTTGCCTTTATGGTTGCTGGAGATAATGCAACCAATAATCGTACCTTTGAAAATACGATGTTTAATAACAAATATACAAGTACTAATCCTGTAACAGGAAGTTCACTTTCACCAACGCCTTTTTATAATAAAAAGATAGATTACGTAACTTATCAATTTACATCTGAAGATTTACCTAGCATAAATTTACAACGTATATTTGTATTAACGACAGGTTCTACTTGTTCTGCAAGTGAAGCTTTCATGAATGGCTTACGTGGAATAGATATTGATGTTATTCAAATCGGTAATAAAACATGTGGTAAACCATATGGGTTCTATCCGCAAGATAACTGTGGTGATACTTATTTCACGATTCAATTTAAAGGTGTGAATGCAAAAGGTTTTGGTGAATATTCTGATGGTTTTGTACCAAAAGAGTTTCCTCAATTTGCATCAGAAGTAAAAGGTTGTACAGTAGCCGATGATTATTCTAAGGCATTGGGTGATCCAAATGAAGGTATGTTTAGTGCAGCGCTCGAATATATGAAAACGCAATCGTGTCCGGTAGTTGCTTTATCTAGGACGTCACAGGCTAAAGATACATTACAAGGTAACTCTCAAGGTGATGGCTTAGCAATTAAAGTACCAAACCAAATTTTAAACTCTATTATATTAGAAAATAAAATACTTTCTCGCAGAGAATTGAAGTAATAGTCCAATGATTTAACAAAGTTGTAAGGTTTTGGCTATAACCTTACAACTTTTAAAATTCGTATTCTAAAGCAAAATGAAAACTATGGTCTTTACCACCACCACCCACTTCAGTGATAAAACCGGCTTCCCACTTTAATTGTTTCTGACCTTGAAATCTTTGCAACCCCATAAAGCCAGGTCCAATACCAATAAAATCATCACCTGTATACAGTTCGATAGAGGGCTGAATTTGTGGGATCCACCTATAACGATATTGTGCTCTGAATTCTAATTCAATTTCGTCTTCAATTTCATTGCCCCACTCATAAACTATAAATGCATTGAGAGTGAGACTCGTTTTATTAATTTCTTTTTCGAATAACAGCCCTGAAGTAACTTCATAATTGTCTTTTTTATGCTCTTTTTCAACTTCAAATAAAAGGCCCCAATCAGCCCAATATCGACCTTGTTCAACCAACTGCACTCTTGCTTCAATTTCATACGCTTGAAGACCAAAATCACCATCTGAGTTTCGTTCTCCAATAATATATGACTCTAATGAAGTCGTTTCAGAAATAGCCTGACCATAGCCTAGTCGCTGCGATAATATGTTTTGACCTTCATCTTGGCGAGATAAAACCCGCCATTCAAATTCCATTTCGTTTGGTAAAACATAGGGATGGTAAACTTTATCTACAACCATGCCATCAGCAATTGTTTTATTAGATAAAAGAAATAAAAAAATCAGAATTAAGAAGTTAGTATTTCTCATTTTGTATCCTCTCTCAATTGTATTGAGTTTTGTTTGCTAACCCCTTTTGTAAATATAAAATACGTCAAAGGTAAAAATGTAGAGAAAGCATAGATGCTAATCTCTAATAAGCTGGGTTTTGCTTCGTAACCAAATAATGCTTTTATTAATCGCCCTATCTCAGAGCTTTCTTCAATTAACCAGCTTGAATCCCAAAATGGCGGGTTGAGTGAAATTAAATCTACTTGAACAGCTAAATTAAGTGCGGGGATCAATTGACCGCTAGCATGTAATAATAAAAATAAATATAGGGTTATTATTTTGAATCGTTTGATTAAATAATTGATTGAAAAAAAGAACAATACACTGAAGCTGATACAGACTCCAAACCCTAAGCTGCTGCCAATGAGTAGCCCATTAAATGAATAGCTTTGTTGCCAATAGCCAATAACATAGATCAGAAAATGATTGCCGTATAATAACATGGAAAAACAGGTGCTTAATATTAAAGTGACGCACCATATATCATCTTGTTGATGGAGTCTAAATAGCAAATTTAAAATACTTAAATAAAAAAAGCAATAGAGTGAAATAATTAAGTATTCCATTGCATTATAATCAAACCAAGTACTTATATAAGGCGCTGTATTGATTATTATTAAATTTATAAATATACCTAAAAATAAACCAAGTAAAACCCATCTAAACTCAGATTTTGATTCTTTGCATAACAACTTCACTAAAACTAAAAAAATACAAATAGGAAGAATACTAGATAAGCTGACAATAACAGTATTAAGGAGCATTTTGACTCTCCTTTTTACGTGCTATTATTTTTCCTTGTGCTGTTTGAGGTGCATATTCACCAAAAAAAGTGTATTGGCCTTTTTTTAAAGGCCCGATATATATAACCGCACGGCTATAACCAAAGATTACTTTCTCTCTATTTAAATCAAAACTATCAAATTCTTCAGGTGTTTTATCTTGATTATCTATAATGAGTTTTATTTTTTGATTTATTGGGACTATTAATGTTTCAGGAAAAAATAAATGATCTTTTATGGTTAAATGTATCTCTTGTATCTCACTCTGCGCATTAAAAGACATTGTTAAAAATGCAATTGTAACGGCAGAGAATTTAAGTTTGAGTTTCACTATGATATTCCTTTATCATCACAAGCTAAAAACTTAACTTTCACAGTTAAGCCACCCATTTCAGAACGAGATAATTCTATTGTAGCATTATAAACTTCTATTATATGTTTAACGATTGCAAGGCCTAAGCCACAGCCTATTACTTTTGATTTATGTTGATCTCCACCACTACGATAAAACCTATCAAAAACACGTTCATAATCGTTTTCGCTGATCCCAGGACCAGAATCTTGGATCAATAAAATAACCTCTTGGTTAAATAATTCAATCTGAATACTGATTTTTCCATTATCTGGCGTATATTTTATCGCATTACCTATTAAGTTTTGCAGTAAAGTCTTTAAAGTAAATTGCTCTGCTAAAATAAATACATCATTACTTTCTAAGCTGATCTCTTGATTTTTACTTTCAATTTGGGGGTATAAATCCATTACAACAGATTGCACTGTTTGAGTTAGACTTATAGGAGTAAATGTTTTAACTAAATGATCAGGATGAGTTCTATTGAGCATTAAAATTTGCTCAACAATATGAGACATGCGTTGAACGCCGTTTTGAATAGCTATTAGGTCATTAGAATTACCCATTTTTATGCCCAGATTATGAATCGCTATATTGAGTCCATTCAATGGGTTTCTAAGTTCATGAGCTGCATCGGAAGCAAAATATTTTTCTCGCAAAAATGCATTTTCAACCCTCTGTAAAAGACTATTCAATGTATCAATCACAGGGCTTAATTCGTTGCTTTCTTTTAGTATTGCGATAGGTGTGAAGTCATCAGCTTGTTTCGTTTTTAATTGTCTTGATAATTTAACTAAAGGTTTCAAACTGTTCTTGATCGTAAAACTGATTAGCAATGCAAGAAATGGCATACTTAAAATGAGTGGTGTCACAGCTGATAAAATCATATTCTCAGCAAGTTTAAAGCGATATTTTATAGGCTGAGCAACAAAAATCCATCGGTCACTTCCTACGTCATGGTCTGTATATAGGCGCCATCTTTGATTACTAAAATTGACAGTTGAAAATCCTACGGTGAAATCACCTAAAGGTGTTCTTATACTGGGATCTGGCAGTAAATTTAAATACAGTGAATTTTTACGCCATAATTGAACCGCAAAGTTAGATTCTTGATGTCTTTTTTTTGTTTCTAATTTTCCTTCAACGTTTATCATTGCAAGAGAAATCGATTTTAATTGTTCATCAAATACTTTATCAGCTTCTAACATACTTGCTTTATAGCCTGAAATTGAGGCACTGAAACAGACCAATATAATTGATGATAATAATACAAGTACTAAATAGTATCTAATGGACATTAAGTTTTTTGCCCTACAATATAACCTATGCCTCGTACGGTTTTTATGAATTTATCAGGTAGTTTTTTACGCAAGTGATGAATATGAACTTCCACAGCGTTGCTACTCACTTCTTCACCCCATTGATATAATTTTATTTCAAGCTGCTCCCTTGATTGTATCCGCCCTGAATTTTCCATTAAAGCTTTCAGCACCATATATTCTTTTTTTGCTAACTCTAATATTTCATCATTAAGTTTAACCGTATTGTTCACTAGACTGAGTTCAATATCATTAACAACTAAAGTTGAGCTTGAAAATTGTCCTAGTCTTCTTGAGATTACTCTTATCCGTGCCAATAGCTCTTTAGGGTCAACTGGTTTAGTTAAATAATCATCAGCACCTAAATCTAATCCTTTTATTTTCTCATCTGTGCTATCTCGGGCACTTAAAATAAGAACAGGCAGTAACGGCTGCGTTTTTCTTAGGTGCTTTAAAATTTCAATACCATCAATATCAGGTAGACCGAGATCTAATATAATTAAATCAGCTTCTTTCATATCAATCGCAAGTAATGCCGATTTACCATTATTACAAAAATCAGCACTATAACCTTCAAATCTAAGAGATTCTATTAATCCATTGGCAAATAATTGATCATCTTCAACTAGTAAAACTCTCATCTTAACCTTAACAATAATTAGTGAAGTAATTTCATTATAAAACGTATCGAGTAAATAAGTCTCTGTTAATTCGATATATTTTAATATTGATCTAATTGTATAGTAAAATAATAGAAGCTAAAACTTAAGGAAAACTTAACATCAGTAGATTTAAATATATTCACAATTAAATAGAATACAGACAGGTTTGAAATTTTTGCTATATTTTATTAATAGTTAAAAGGTTATGGAGTTAACCCAATTGGATAACAGCTTTAATAACAAAGCTCAGCCTTGGATAGATAAAATATCAAAACAAGAGATGCCCGCATTAGCATCAACTGTAAGAGAGCTTGAAAATTTAGCAAAGGACGATACTGCTTCTTTGGCTAAATTAGGTCAAGCAGTATTACATGATCATGCATTAACATCATCAATTTTAAAAGTAGCCAATAGCAGCTTGTATATGAGCAGAAACCCTGTAACGACAGTGAGTCGTGCTGCTGTTGTATTAGGGTTATCTACAGTAAAAAATATATGCATAACATCAAAGTTACTAAGTAGTTTATTAAAAAATAAAAACTTAACTCCTGGTGTGTACAATCGATTAATTAAATTAATGGCTCAATCATTTCATGCAGGCATGTTAGCTAAAATGATGGTCGCTAAATATGACGTTGAAATACAGGAACAAACATTTATCGCAGCGCTTTTGAATAAACTGGGAGAAAGTGCATTTTGGAGCATAGGTGGTGAAATAACGGATAAATTAGATCAAGAACTATTACTACTAAATAACAAAAGTGAAAGTGCTAAGTTAATTATTAAAGAATTAGGCATATCATTTGAAGCTATGACCATAGGTTTAGCTAGAAATTGGAAGCTTGGGGATATATTACTCAACTCATTGATTGATCCTCAATTGAGGACGCCTGAAATACAGTCAATTAATTTAGCTGTACAGTTAAGTGAATTATTAAGCGATCCTGAACACACAGTATCAGACTTATCTGAAATGCATCTGAAAATATCAAAAATAATGGGCATATCCAAAAAAGAAGTAGAGTTAAAAATCTCAAATTACTCTAAAGATACCATTAAATTGCTAAATTCATACGGTGCTGGTGCGCTAACTAAGTTTATCAACCACCCCTCAAATAAACATCAAGATAATGATAATTCGCATGAAAATACGGTTTCTGCGGAAGCTTTACAACTTCAAATTATCAGGGAACTAGCATTTTTACCTTCTGAAGGAGCCGATTTTAATATTGTAATACAAACTGCATTGGAAGGGATTTATAGAGGCATAAAAATGAATCGTGCTTTGGTGCTTCTAAAAAATAAACAGACGAGATGCATCGTTCCTAGATTTATATCTGCCCAGAATGCAGTTAACGTTAAAAATGATTTTACGCTTAGTATTTCAGGTATAACAAATATATTTAGTTATACAATGAAATATCGAGAACCTATTTGGATAAAAGGTCATGATGATGAGAAATTTAAAGGATATTTAACTGAAGATATTAAAAAGATAGTACCTAATTCAGACTTGTTTCTTGCACCATTATTGTGGAAAGACCAATGTATTGGTCTTTTTTATGCTGACAGAAACTTAGTTGAAAAATCAAATACATTAAATGAAAAAGATTTTATGGCGTTTACCTTATTTGTACAACAAACAAACTTATGTTTATCTTTAATATGAACATTGAAGGAGTTAAGTTTGAAAACTAAGGCTAAAAATGAATTAAAAAGCTCAAAAAGATTGGTTTGGTTTACAAGTACCCTACTGTTGCTTCTATTAATATGGCAAAGCTATTCATCCAATAAAGAACATTATAATTATCAATTAAATTTGATGGATTCTGTCACTGATAATATTTTATCTGACTATTTAGATTATTTAGCGCAATTAAGATTAGAGATTGACTTATTTCAGCAAAAAAATATTACTTTAATTAATCAACTACAAGATGCTAAAGAAAAAGCTGATACTAAAACCTATATGACGTTATTAGCAATTTTAAAGAAAGAAATAAGTAATACCCGTTTGTTTGCATTTATTGATGATGTTGGGCATGGAAATCTCAGCCATATTACCGGAGACTTTCTTCCATCATGTAAAGAAGAAATTGCTTCAACTATCGAAAATGGATTTCAAGACAGATTATTTTTACATTATAGTAAAAAAAGCGTTCATTTTGATTTGTTACAACCTTTGTTAGTTGAAGAAGATAAAAACTATATATTTGTCGCATTTAACCCTAATATTTTACAATCTCTTTTAAATAAATATCAACTGCCACACCAGCAGCTATTTTTAATGCGAACAGATAAAAATCGGAAAATAGAACTATCAAGCAAAAATGTTAAAAATAAATATCCAAAGTTAATCATGACATCTGAAGATTATAATAATTTTAGCTATATCAAAAAGATACCAAGAACTCGTTGGCAGTTAGCAATCAAGTTAGACGAAGCATACAATCGAAATTTAATCCTCAAGGGTCTGTTAAAAGCTATATTAATTTGGATAACCTTAAGTTTATTTATTTATGTGTTTTATCGAGTTCAAAAAATAAGGATCACCAAACAATTAGAAATGAAAACACAGCTAAGTTATAACAATAATTTCGATGACTTAACGGGGTTAAACAACCGCCAATATTTTATACAATGCCTAGATAACGTTATAGAGAAAAAACACCAAACTGCAATCTGTGATATTGGTGTGGCATTTCATATTGATTTGGACAAGTTTCAGATTATTAATAATAACTTAGGGTATGCTTTTGGTGACAAATTTTTAAATTATATCTCTTATTCATTATTAGATTTTTTATCTGAGCCAATTATTATTAGCCGATTAGGTAATGATGAGTTTGCTTTATTACATACTCAGTTGCACCATGAAAAGGCTGAAATTTTCGCAAAGGAAATCAAGTTGTTCTTTTCAAAACTGAATTTTAATAGTTTTGATAAAAGTGCAACAATAACAGCCAGTATTGGCGTGGTTAAATTAGATTGCTACCAGCAAGATTCTGAACAAGTATTTTCTTCATTAGCACAAGCTGTGCATTTAGCGAAAGAAAAAGGTCGAAATCGGTATCAGATGTATCAAAGTAATGACTTACAACTTATCGAACACGCAGATGAGATGAATGCTGTTCATGTTGTTGCTTGGGCATTAAAAAATGGTAGTTTTGTTTTGTATCGCCAAGAAATTAAAGCCTTATATGATAAATCTAACAAGTATTATGAAGTGTTGATCAGATTGATAAATGAAGATGGCAAGATTATATCTCCAGGTTTATTTATACCGGCTTCTGAAAAATACGGATTAATCACACAATTAGATTTTTGGGTGATCGAAAGGACTTTTTGTGCAATTTCAGAACTTGAGCATCAGCTTCCCATTGAAGAACAAGCCCAATACAGTATTAACTTATCTGGATTAACTTTAACAGATCCACATTTATTCGATTTTATAAAAGAAAAAATGGGCCTCTATAACATTAGGGCAAATAAAATCGCATTTGAAATCACAGAAACATCGGCTATTTCACATATGAAATCGGCTTTAGATTTGATGAATAAAATAAACATATTGGGTTGTCAGTTTTCTTTAGATGATTTTGGTAGTGGCTTTTCATCATTTAGCTATTTGCAAAAACTCCCTATTAGCGTTATTAAAATTGATGGCATGTTTGTACGTGATATACATACAAATGTAATAAATTCCGTATTTGTTGAGAATATCCAAAGAACAGCAAAAATAATGGGTAAAAAAACAGTTGCTGAATTTGTAGAAGATGAAATAATTTTAAAAAAATTAAATGATATCGGAGTAGATTATGTACAAGGTTATCATATACATAAACCCGAACCCTGGTTTTAATTCGGATTTAAGAGCTCTTTTTTTTATAAAAAGAGCATTTTTATAATTAAATTAATTTGATAATCGTTATCATTTACATTAAAATTATCGGACTGTAATGATAATGAGTTTGTTTAAATATGTATGTTTGTATTTGTAACGGTGTTACAACTAAGAAAATAGAAACCGCAATCGATGATGGCGCACATACTTTAAAACAACTTTCTACTGAACTAAATATTGGTAAACAATGCGGTAAATGTTGTCAGTGTACAAAAAAAATATTGAACAATAAATTGATCCAAATTTCTATCCTTGAACCTGAAGTTGCATAATCCCCTCAAAAAATCTTGAAATTTGTATCCATCCTCAAAGAACAGGACACAAGTCCTCTGTTAAATAAATTAAACCTTTTATCCTAAGTTAAAATACTCTGCTATATATAAATAATAACAATTTTTTTTGATTAGCATTTGAAAAACTTTTAAGGATTTTTAATGAAAACAGTGTTTCATTTAGGTTTACACTCAGAGCAGCTTAAAAATGCAAAACTCGCAATCGTACCGGGTGATCCAGCGAGAGCAGAACGTATTGCTTCACATTTAGAAAATATTACTTGTTTGGCTCAAACCCGTGAATATCATGTTTACTTAGGTTATTTAGATGAGCATCCTATTGTTGTTTGTTCAACGGGCATAGGGGGTCCATCAACATCAATTGCTGTAGAAGAATTAGCACAATTAGGGATCCGTACATTTTTAAGAATTGGTACAACGGGTGCTATTCAACCTCATATAAATGAAGGTGATGTATTAATTTCTCACGGTGCAGTGAGATTAGATGGTGCAAGTCAGCACTTTGCACCAATTACCTACCCTGCAGTTGCTGATTTCTTTGCGACTAAGGCGCTAGTTGATGCATGTGATTCATTAGATATGCCTTACCATCTAGGGATCACGGCATCTTCTGATACTTTTTATCCTGGGCAAGAACGTTATGATACATACTCGGGTTATGTTACCAATTCATTTCAAGGTAGTTTTGTTGAATGGCAAAAATTAGGAGTTATGAACTACGAAATGGAATCTGCGACTTTATTTACGATGTGTTCGGCGCTGGGTTTAAAAGCGGCGTGTGTTGCAGGTGTTTTAGTTAACCGTACTCGCCAAGAAATTCCTGATGTAGATCATGGATTAATTGAAGCTAAAAGTGTCTCAGTTGTACTTGAGGCTGCTAAAACGTTATGTAAACAGCCTGCATAATAATTAATCCTATGTATTGTTATCTAATAATACATAATTAAATGGTACTTCGAAGTTATAGCTTTGTAGTACCGCTTTAGTAACGCTCAATTGGTTTTCAATATTTTTAATCTCAACTAGACTCACTTTTTTTATCTCTTGCTCTGTAAATTCCCTTCCAGATAAAACTAATTGACTAATTGCAGCTTGTAATGGAGATAAACTTGGGCTGTAGGCTGCATTTTCTGCATAACGGCCATAAAAGAAATTTCCATCAAACGTTTGAATTTCACATGCCGCATAATTTTTTGAATAAGGCGCATAACTTTGATTAATTTGTTTGAACAGTTGTGAAGAGATATTTTGCTGTTGTAAGTTAGTATCTAAATTATCCCTTGGTATTAATAAGCCTAAATCATTGCCTAAATCCTTCGGTCCAAATGACATTGGTAAAAATGTATTAAAATGCAATACTTCACCATTTAACAGTATTTCTATATTCTGAGCACAGGCTAATTCATTAATAAACTGTCGACAGTAACCACATGGAGCAGCGTTTATTGCAAGCTTTGTGATGCTTGTTTCTCCATGAAGCCATGCATTGCTGATTGCTGACTGTTCACCATGTAAAACCAAAGATAATGCTTGATTTTTAAACTCTAAGTTAGCGCCAAAATAAAAACAACCTGTACTACCAACCGCGATTGCGCCAACATGGAAATTAGAAATAGGGGCAACAGCAAACTCAGCAGCTAATGATAGTAAGCTATTTAATAATTCATCTGTTGAAGCAGAGTATTCTTTTGTTAATCTCGTAATATACTCAAAGTTAAGCATACCGTTTGAATCTTTTAAGTGGGATTTGATATTGAGTAATTGCGTATCTGAAAAGTTAATTTTTTGAAGTGGTGAACTTGAAATCATATTATTATTATTGTAATTAATGGTTCACCATTTTATGGATTTAAGCTGCAGTATTCAACCAATCTTTTGCTGTTTTACAACAATTAAAGTTTTCAGCATGAACATTAAATCTTTTGGCTTTTTGCAAAACAAGATCATGATGAAAGCCTTTGAAACCAATAATTCTAGCAACTTTAAAACCTTTCAATATTTCTTCGATTTGTACAACTAAATTAATGACTTCAATAGCGGGATATTTATGCTCAAGTTCGACTACATCCACAAGTAACTTATGACTAGAATTGATCTTGGCAAATGTTGTTATTTTTTTATAAATATTAACAATATCACCAACATTTGCGGCACCAAACAGTTTAACCATTACTAGATTTTCAGAGCCATCATAGCTTAAATTTGTGATTAGTTTTGACATTGAACAACCAGAGTAAAACGAGAAAAATAAATGGCAGGTATAAAAATTTTAAATTGAATACATTTGCAACTCAGCCATCATAAGTTATAAAACCATTAGATCTGAAGTTTTGCGTGAGTATTCTTTCAAATACCTTGCCTTTGAGTCACGTATTTTCACAGAAACACACGCTTGGGTCAACCTTGTGAGCAATAGGTTGAAATTTTAAATGTCATATTTAGGTCGCAATATACATATCTTCGATGTATATTGTATTCAATTTAAATTGGGTTCTTATATATAATAAGAATATGGAGGAATACGTGTCACAAGAACAAGCCATAAGTAAAACAACGAACAAAAAACACAAACAAAAATCAGGTTCGATATTTAGCTTTAGTAGTAATTATTACATTGCAAATACTATGGAAATTTTTGAACGACTAGCATGGTATGGTATTTTTGGTGTTTTATCCCTTTATATGACAGCACCAATTGAGCTTGGTGGCCTAGGAGTAACAGATCAGCAAAGGGGAACCCTATCAGCTGTTGTAATGAGTTTTATATATTTATTACCCGTATTAACAGGTGCATTGGGTGACAGATATGGCTATAGGCGAATGTTACTTTTATCGTTTGCTTTAATGACGCCATCTTATTATTTGTTAGGGCAAGTTGACTCTTATGGTGCTTTTTTTCTAACTTATATGGTGCTTGCTGTTGGTGCGGCTATATTTAAGCCACTTATAGTAGGTACCGTGAGTCGTGAAACAACAGATGAAAACCGCAGTTTAGGCTTTGGTTTATTTTATACCATGGTTAATATTGGTGGATTTTTGGGCCCCCTCACTGTTGCATACCTTAGAGAAATAAGTTGGGAGCTAGCTTTTACAATGGCAGCAGTTTCAATTGCTATTAACTTTATTCCTGGGGTATTTTTCTTTAAAGATCCGACAAATAATACTGATACAGCAAAGAATAATAAATCAATTAAAGAAACTTTAATTGAAGTGCAAGATGTTTTAGGTAATGGACGGCTAGCGTTAATGATAGTGCCTGTTATGATTTTGTTATTAATTCCAGGTACTGGCATATTGTCTTGGAGTACAGTTTCAATTTTATGTATATCATGGTTAGCGATTAATTTTATTTGGGATAAAGTCGCTAAAGACCACAATAGTACTTGGTACAGTCAAAAAATAAAGCTAGGTAATGTACCATTTATTTTGTATTTATTAATATTAGCTGGTTTTTGGGCTGTATATCTTCAAATATTTGTATCTTTAAATATCTTTATCAGAGATTACATCAATACAGGTGATTTAATCACTTTTTTTAACACCATAAATCCCAATGTAGCTAATTTTATGTCAGGTGCTAATGTAGATAAATTAGTTCCTTTTATTCAACAGTTAAATCAAACGCATAGTGGAAATATTACTCCTGAAATTATTCAACAAACCTATTTTAAGCTAGCAAACTATAGTGTGATGGTACCTGTAAATGATATATCTCAACTATTACACTTAGACCAAAACTTACTTGATATAAATAAAGCAAATTCAATAGCAAATGAGTGGGTGAGCAAATACCAGCAAGTAAAGCCTGAGCTTATTGCGTCGATTAATTTTGGTTCTATTGTAATATTACAACTTTTCTTTAGTAAGCTTTCTGCTAAATTTAAAATATTTCATGTATTAGTGGGCGGCACTTTATTACTTTCTTTAAGCTACTTATTGTTAGCGGTAGCACCATCAATGCTTGTTGCCGGCACAGCTGTTGTTGCTGCGGTATTGTTATTTTCAATTGGAGAAATGTTAGTTTCACCAAAAAGCATGGAATATATTGCGATGGTAATGCCAAAAGAAAAATCAGCAATGTATCAAGGTTATTTATACCTCGCTTCTGCCTTTGGTTTTTTAGCCGGCGGTTTGCTTTCGGGTGTAGGTTATGATTTTTTTGCAAAAACGTTGAATAAACCTGAGTTCTTTTGGTACATGTTTTCAGCAATTGGTGTTATTTCTGCTCTTGCATTATTAGCATATGACAAATACTTTGCCCATAAACTAGAATCTCAAAAACAAGATTAGTATTTAATCTAGGCTATTTCCGGTAATTAGCTAGTCACTTAATTATCGGAATTAGTATTAAATCACTTAAATAAAGGCGATTGAACTGTATATTCGACAGCGTAATCGCTGCATTTTATATGTCAATTTATTGAATCGTCTTAATTTTCTTTAGTTAGTGATTTTCAAGTCAATTGTATGTTTACAAAATTGACAAATTAGTACTAGATTTACCCCTTGTAATTGCATACATTATACCTAAAGGTGCAATAATAAGAAATATAATGAAATCTTACAAAAACTACTCTTCAATTAGTAAAAAAATGATTGTGACGATATCCATTAGTATTTCAATTGTTTTAGCTGTTATTACAATTGGATTGAGCCAGTATTTAGCAGAACAAAGACATTTAAGTGTTGAACATGAATTGGCACAACAAATGGAAGTTAATTCAAATAAGATCAAATTATTTTTTAATGAAAAGATTAGAGTATTAAATACAGTTTTTCGCTCTCCAGCCCTGTTAGATTGGATTATTAAACATAAAAAAATCAACTCAGAAATATCTAAAGAAGATTTAGATTTGTTTATAAATCAACTCACTGTTGAATCAAAAGCAGACAAAGAAATTATGTCTGTATTTTTTGGTTCTGCACTTACAGGAGAGTACTTCTTCGAAAAAGGCATTTATAACGATGACAACTATAGTGTTTTTGGTAGAACTTGGTGGGAAGACATAAAAAAAACACATGGTACGAGTATTTCAGAAGTCCAGTTGCACCCTTCTTTTAAAACTTTTTATAGTGCGATTAATTTTCCTGTTTTTTATAATGATGAATTCATTGGAGTTGGTGGAGCCGATATTTTAGTAAATACCATTTCAAAGATGGTTGATAAGCTTAAATTTCAAAACCAAGGGCAAGCTTTTTTATTTGACTCATTAGGTCGCACAATACATTTCTCACAATTAGAAGGCTTTGAATTAAATCAATTAATTACTGCATTAGATCTTTCCGACGGTAATAAAGGATTTGCAGAGTTATTTGAAAATAAAGATAAAGTTCAACCGCTTATGCCAATTACATTGCAACATAAAGAACAATTAGTTTTAGTTAAAAAAATTGAAACCGTGGATTATAAATTAGATTGGTATTTAGGTTTGGCATTACCTAAAAATGTTATATCGGACCCCGTAAATCACACAATCAAACAAGTGATATTAGTCAGTATAATTTTAACAATTATAATTAGTATATTAGTTGGTTTTTTAGCGAAACGTTTGTGTAAACCCTTAACAGACGTTCAAATTGCATTAGAGAAAATAGCACAAGGTGATGGCGATTTATCTCAAAGGTTATCTATTAAAGGAAAAGATGAGACTGCTAAAGTTGCTATTGCAGTTAATAATATTATTTCACATTTACAATTAATGATTTCACAAATTGTTGGTTCTACAAATGAATTAGATAGCGCTGTTAGCTATGTTGATGATTTATCAACAAAGTCTAATTTAAGTAATAAAAGTATTTTAAATGACATGGATAAGGTTGTTCAAGCTATTGGCGAATTAAATCTTTGTTCTAACGAAATAGACTTACAGGCACAAGATACAGAATATTCGGTCAGTGAAGCGAATATTCTATGTGAGCAAGGACAGTCTATGATCCAACAGAGTAATCAAGATTTAATCGATTTAGCACAACAATTTACAGATACAACACATGAAGTAGAGCAATTAAATTTACAAAGTAATGATATCTCAGCCGTACTCGATGTTATTAAATCTGTGGCTGAGCAAACTAATTTACTCGCGTTGAATGCCGCAATTGAAGCTGCAAGAGCGGGTGAAAACGGCAGAGGATTTGCTGTTGTCGCTGACGAAGTTCGTCAATTAGCAGGAAGAAGTCAAGAATCTACAAGTCAAATTCATGAAATAATTGAGAAGCTGCAAACAAGAGCTAAGGTTGCAGCGAAAGAAATGCAAACTGCTAAGGATAAATTAAGCTCTTTTGAAAAACACGCTACTCACTTAGAAAACGCATTTATAGATATTTCAAAACAAATTACACAATGTGTTGATAATACAAACTTGATTGCACAACAAAGTAAATCTCAAGCTCATACAACAAGTGAGTTAGATAAATTGATGCATATATTACAATCTGAAGTATCAGATCAAATGAATAGGTCGTCTGAAATTGTTGTTTGCCAAAATCAATTAGCTGCATCGAGTTCTAATCTTTTCAATCTAGTTAAACGATTTAAAATTTAAATGAGTTGTTAAATAATAAATTAAAATTGTTTCCACTGTTTTCATACACTATACTTTGGTAGTATTTTAAAATATTTAGTAAATCAGTATGTTATGTTTTATATGTTATTTTTAGGAAGTTATGTTAGAAAAAATTAAATTATTGTTATTAAAAGGATTTTAAGGTGAAAAATCAAAAACATTGGTTTTTAAAATCAACTTTAGTCCTTTTTTTTACAGTGCTATTCGCTTATATCATATTTATTTTATCTTTCACTCAAGGTATGTCGGCATTACACCAAGATTTATTTCCCTCAAGTGTTGAAAAAATATCAATTATAGAAACTCAACAAACAAAAAATCCTTTATTGTCAGCATTGTTTTTAAATAACACCGTATTTGTGCAAGATCAGAAAATATATTTTGTAGTCAAAAAAGACAGTGAACATTATCACGCAGTGCCAATGCGTGCGATGTTCAATAAAGTTATTTTGTTAACTAATTTTCCTTTGTTACTTTTAATCCTCAGTGTTTTTTTACTGCCATTTTATTCAAATATTAAGCATAAAAGAAAAAACTTTGTAGCTGTTAAACAAATAAATGAGAAATTAAAGTTGCTTAACCAAACTTTTAATATCCCAACAACAGATAAAGAGAATCAAACAAGCTTATCGAATTTAAATGTTTCCTTAGATCTTATTTTAGAAAAAATGAATCAATTTCAACATGAATCTTCTATCAATATCTTTCAAGATAAGTTGACTGGTTTATCTGATAGACATGCTTATTTACAACATTTAAGTGAACAACTCGAAATAGCAGAAAAACAAAAAACACAAAAAAGTCTTTTGTTTATCGATTTAGATGGCTTTAAGCAGGTTAACGATGCTTTTGGTCATAGCTTTGGTGATGAAATTCTAATACAAGTTGCTGAAAGACTGAGAACCACTGTAAGAAACCAATCTTTAAGTTCTTTAGACTCTGTGACTTCTCTTGAAAAGAACCTTTCTAGATTGGGTGGAGATGAATTTTCTATTTTTATAGAGAATGTAGATGATCCTTCAAAAGCGGTAGAAGTTGCCCAACATATTATTCAAGAAATAGAACGTGATTTTGTATTAGGCAATAAAATAATTAAAATTGGTGCCAGTATCGGTATTGCAGTCTATCCTGACAGTGCGGTTAATGCACATGCCTTATTGCAAATGGCTGATGTTGCCATGTACAGAGCCAAAACAGATGGTCGTGGTATTTTTAGAATTTATTCCCCTGAAATGGGCAATAAAATGCGTCGTCATCATTATTTACTTGAAGAAATGAGATTAGCTCTGGCAAATCAAAATTTCAAGCTCTCATTTCAACCTATTGTAAATGTTCAGGATTGTAGCATTGTATATTTTGAATCTCTGATACGCTGGAACCACCCTGTTGAAGGTGAAATTACACCGAGTGAGTTTATTCCCATTGCTGAAGACTCAAATTTAATTTTACCTTTAGGTGATTGGATCATTCATGAAGCGTGTAGGCAGATGGCTGCATGGTTTAATGCTGGAATGAAGAAAGTCAAAATTTCAGTGAATATTTCAGGTGTTCAACTTAAACACAGAGATCTTCATCCTTGGGTGATGGATATTTTAGATAAAACAGGACTACCTCCTCAGGCTTTACTCTTGGAAATCACAGAATCCTGTTTTATAGAAGCAACGGATAAAACCATATCGCAACTTGAATCACTACGAAAAGAAGGCGTACAAATCGCCATAGATGACTTTGGAACAGGTTTCAGCTCTTTAAGTACTTTGGCTGATTTACCGGTTGATATTATAAAAATTGATAAATTATTTATCGATCAAGCCAATGAAAAAACTAAATATAATAAAATTTTAGAATCTATTAGCGAGCTTGGCAAAAAACTAAATTTAAAATTAGTTGCTGAAGGAGTTGAAGAGGCAGAGCAATTTGAATTAGTTCGTAAACTGGGGATTCAGTGTGTGCAAGGCTACCTTGTGAGTAGGCCTGAAACGTCTAGAAATGTAGGCACCAAAGTACTTAAGCATAACTTAAATCATGTTGCAATGACTGGCACAAATGTATGGATGCCTGAAAAATTAAATAACAATAATAAAGATATCGCAATCAAATAGTAGATAATCCAAATTTTATCACAGGAAAAAACTGGATATGATGATCTATGCAAGCTAGTATTAATTAATCTACTTAAATTTATGTGGCTAACAATATGATATTTAAACAATTGAAGTACGCAATTTTAGCAACAACTTTGTTATCAGCCCCTGTATTCGCTGATTTACAAAAAGGTATTAATGCTGCAAATACTGGAGATTTTGAAACTGCGATCCATGAGTTTCAATATTTGATTGATCATGATTACCCTTCAGGTATGTATCATTTAGCTGAGTTATACTCTCGTGGTCTAGGTGTACCAAAAGATCAACAAAAAGCGATTGAGCTTTATCAAAATGCATCAAATAAAGACTACATTGATGCGACATTTGCTTTAGCTGTGATTTACAAAGATGGCAAAGGCGTTAAGACTAACTTAACCAAATCACTTGATTTATTCACTGTAGCAGCGGAAAAAGGCATGTCAGCAGCTCAGTATAATTTAGGTGTTATGTATACAAATGGTGAAGGCACAAGAAAAAATTATCACACTGCAGTAAAATGGTATATTAAATCAGCAGCACAAAATTATACTTTAGCGCAATTTAACTTAGCGTTAATGTATTTTGAAGGTCTAGGCGTCGATAAAAGTATTGAGATGTCTTATATTTGGAATACGATTGCAGAATATAATGGTAACAAACAAGCTAGCCAAAGTAGAATGCTAGATGAAAAGAAATTATCACCTAGCCAAATTGAGCTAGCAAAAGAAAAAGCCGATAGTATGTACTACAAAATAAAAGATGGTAAATATTTTGGTGAAAGACGTATTTAGTAATTTAATATTAATTAATAAATAATCTCTCAAGTGCTTTTTGCATTACTTTTTTATAATGATTAAGTAATGTACTTCTAGGGCTAAAGCGGTAACTTGTTAGTACTGTTTTGGCTTTAGAAAATGTTAAAAACCCCTCTTTACCATGATACTGACCCATACCTGATGGCCCTATACCACCAAAAGGAGCATCATCGGCAGATACATGCATCAAAGTATCATTAATACACACTCCCCCACTATGTGTTTGTTCAAGCACTTTTTTCTGGATCTTTTTATTAAAACTCATCAAGTATAATGCTAAAGGGCGATCTTTTTTATTTATAAATTCAATTGCTTCGTCTAAATTTTCATAACCAATTATTGGTAAAATAGGGCCAAAAATTTCATTTTTCATCAGCAACATTTCTTGGCACACATCTGTAACAAGCTGAGGTAACATTCTATGTTTACTTGAATCGATAGATGTCTCACTGACGGGGTAAACCGTGGCACCTTTTTGTGTAGCATCTCCTAAATAACTATTTAGTCTGGAGAATTGTTTATCGTTTATGATTGAGCTGTAATTTTCATCACTGAGTCCATTCGGATAGGCTTTATTAAACTCTTTAATGAAACAGGTTATGAACTCTTGAATTTTTTTAGTAGGAAGTAAAATATAATCAGGTGCAACGCAAATTTGACCTGCATTTAAGCATTTACCAACTAATAGTCGAGCCACCGCTGTTTTAATATCAATTTCATTATCAATAATAACAGGAGATTTCCCTCCTAATTCTAGTGTTACGGGTGTTAAATTATCAGAAGCAGCGCGCATTACATGTTTGCCAACTTCAGTTGAACCGGTAAACAATAAATGGTCAAATGCTAAAGCAGAGAATTTTTGAGCTATTTCTCCCTCGCCTTCAATCGCAGTAATTTCATCAGATAGAGGCTTTAATATTTCTATGATGACTTTGTTTGTATGAGGAGTATATTCACTTAACTTTACCATGACTTTATTACCTGCAGCGATAGCAGTTGCTATTGGGCCTAAGCTTAAAAATAAAGGAAAGTTCCACGGAACGACAATACCAACAATACCTAAAGGCTGATATTGTACTTTTACTGTTGAAGGAGCCAAAAGTAATCCACTACTTCTTCGAGAAGGTTTCATCCATTTGGATAAATTTTTTATAGAATACTTTATATGTTGGATTGTCGGTAATATATCAGCTAATACAGAATCAAAATTACTGCGCTTACCATAATCGGCGTTTAATGCTTTGATCAGTGCAGGTTTAAACTCGAGTAAATTTGTTTTTAATATCTTTAGTCGCTCAATCCTAAGTTCTTTATTTGGATATGTTTGATTATTAAAATTATTTTTTAACGTATTATAACTATTGATTATATGCGTTTCTTGTTCGCAATTAAATTCTTTCTCAATGTGTAAGTTATTGTGTAAGCTCATTAATATCTCAATAGAATAAATAGTCTAATAATTCAAGTTAACAAGCAATTAGGTGTTAGTCAATTATTCAATCGAACATATGGTGCAAAGATAGCCTGATTTGTTGGCCCTGACCTGGTATCTCACCATTAGGAACTCTTGGATCAAACGTCATATAATGTTTATCTAATATGTTGTTAACCTTTACGCTTATCCTAGATGAATCAGAAATATTGTAGAATAAACTTGCAGAAAATATACTGTAACTAGAGTTGTTAAATGTTTGATTTGTCGCTGTTTGACCGGAAATTTCACCTCGAATAATTGCATTTACATTTAATGACCATTTATCATGTTTGTAATTTATATAAGTTGAAGCAAATCGTTTAAAACTTTCATTAATTGGATTATTTAATAGCGCTGTTGCGGTCATTCCCAAATCTATTTCTTTTGTCAGTTGCCAATTCAAAGCACTTTCAATGCCTTGAATTTTTTTATTAATATTATTTTCAAAAGTAAATTCTGAACTGGCTAGTGGTGTCACAACTTTATTGACAAAATCTCTTAAATCATTATTAAAAAATACAATTTCAGAACTCACATATTGATTATTAAACTGCCATACCAGTTCTGTTGTTTTCACAAATTCAGAGGTAAGCTGAGGATTGCCACTGGTAACTTCATCATTAGAATAAAGTTCATTGGTAACAGGTGTTCTAAATGATTCACCATATTGTAATTTTAAACTGTGACCAGTTCCACTTTGATAAACAAAGGATAGTCTTGGGGAAAGTTTACTGTCAATGCCTTTAACATTATCAAAACGTGCACCTGCAAAAACATTTATATATGAATTAGCCTGCCATTTTAATTGTGAATATATGGCATCGGCATTAATTGATTGTTTTAAACTATTGAAGTCGTTAAAGGGGCTTATTTCAGTGGGGCCGCCTAGATAAAAGTCATCAGAAGGAATTATAACGCCATTTACTTTGTCTAAATGGCTTGTATTAACGCCCGCTTTGCTTTGTTTAGCGCGTTTTATTTCAATACCGCTGGTTAATGAAAAGTCGGTTTTAAAATTTACTTGATGATCTAAATTAAAGTTTAAGTCTTTAGTTGTCCAAAATGGGCCAACAAGAAAGTCGTCTTTTACTATCCCTGCCGACGCTGGCAATATAACTCCTGATGATGAAATATGATGTTCTGAAAACAATAATTTTGTGTCCAATGAACTGGTATCATCTCGATACCATTCATAATTGATACTGGCATAGCTATTTTTACTTTGGTGTTCGTTTTGTTCTGAATAGCCACTTAAATTCATAAATTCATCGAGATTAACTTTATTATATCGCATGCTTAAATTGATATTTTTATAATCTAAGCCCATTTCAATAAAAATTGATTTTAATGGATCGCTTACTTTATGATTAACCGGGATATCATAATCGTGACCCTGAGTACGGTCTAATGAAAAATTAAGGTTTAGTTCTACCTCATTAACAATTTCTGTGCTTAAAGAAGTAGAAATTTGCCATAACCCATTGCTGCCAAATGTCAGTGCCACTTGATTGTTATTTTTTTCAGTGATCACATTCATTACGCCAAGAAAAGCATTGCTACCGTATAATGCAGATCCAGGCCCTCTTATAAACTCTATTCGTTCTACAATGCCAGCTGGAATATAAGGAGTATAAACTGATGCTTTACCAAAAGAAATTTCGTTAAGTCTCTGGCCATTTATCATTACCAGAATATAACCATTATCTAAAAATACGCCCCTAGCGTGTTCTTTTGGAACTGCACCTACCCAATCACCTCTTGTTACTTGGAAACCAGGTACAAAATTAATGATGTCATAAGCATTATTTATAGCAAGCTCTTGAATTTGTTGCTTTGAAAACAAAGTAATAGAAGATGGGACTGATTGTATGGTTTCATCAGTTTTTGTTGCTAAATCAACCGTAACATTTAGTAATTCATCAAAACTAAGGTCAAACAAATTCGTTTCTGTTTGACTATTAGCAGAACTAAAGCTTGGTAAGAATAAGATGCAAAACAATAAGCTAGTATGATTTCTCATATATCTACTAAATTTATCGATTAATACTATAAATGTAGCAATATTGTTAGGTTAAACCAGTTTATTTAAAATTAAATGTTGTTTTTATTTATTGGATAATCACTTAAACCACACTTTACCACCTATCATTTTATAAGCGGGAATACCTTTAATTAATGTTTCACGTGCAAAAACTTGCAAACATTTTGGACATGTACAAGGCACATTTGTGAAGTCTTGGCTGATCCTTTCTTTGAAACACTTCACTAACGCACCTTTACCGCCCTTCCTATATTTAAATAACTGTGTGCGACATTTAACACAAAATATATCAACGGTTTTGGTTGGACCTTTTTTATTTGGCTTAGCCATTAGGATCAAGCTGGCTTTTTGCTATATTTAAAGATTTTAAATTATCTGCGATATCTTCTGCTGCAGATTCTGGATTAATATCTTCATCAATTTTTAATATCTTGCCATCTTTGCCGATATAGAAAGTAACTCTGCTTGCAACCCTAAAAAGGTTTAAGACATCATAAGCCTTTGCCGTTTGTTTAGTTGGATCACTTAACATGGGAAAATCAGCTTTTGTTTTTTTTGCAAAATCACGATTATCATCAAGAGGGTCTACAGAAGCCATTACATAAGTTACGTTATACTCTCTGATTTTATGACCTTGTTGAACTAGGGATCTACATTCTATGGTACAACCTCTTGTATTCGCCATCGGATACCAAGCTAAAACGATTGCTTGTTTGTTTTTATAATCACTGAGTTTATACATATCACCTGTTGTGGCCTGTAAATTAAAATCAGGCGCAATATCACCTACTTTTAAACTTGTTGCATTCCCTAAGAAACTTGTTAAAGAAATTAATAATACTGAAATATATTTAAGCATGTTTGTTACCAAACCTATTTTTAAAAGCATAAAACCAATGATATAGATCAATCAAATAAATAGCAAAATATGTATTTAAAACAATACTATATT
>Ga0209395_1001778_pt1 | contig 29581 bp, 24 predicted proteins | sample GOMGulsemesocosm_3_FD_184635 | JGI IMG/M metagenome (GOLD analysis project Ga0209395, IMG submission 184635) | Methane-oxidizing microbial communities from mesocosms in the Gulf of Mexico - GOM9D Gulf of Mexico (SPAdes) (version 2) | ecosystem: Environmental > Aquatic > Marine > Cold seeps... | reverse complement strand
ACCTATTTTAGTGCCATATTGGTCTTCCAATAATTTAACAATACGAGTGATTAAACCTTGTTTAGTGGCATGCCTCACAATTTAAACTCAACATAGTTCATATTATTTAGTATTTTAGTTCAATTTTGTATTTCTACATATAAAGCAAAAAAAACACTTAATAAAAATCAGTAGTTAAAAAGTTAATTGATGCAATATTTCATATTAAAAAACACTCAGAATATCTGTGACTGTCTAATTTAACTATTTATTTCTGCATATAAAGCAAAGAAAACACTTAATAAAAATCAGTAGTTAGAAAGTTAATTGATGCAATATTTCATATTAAAAAACACTCAAGAATATCTGTGACTGTTTAGTATGTGTTTTAATATTATGAAACTTAAATTCAATAATTATCAATAAGATATATATGACTGTCTAATTTTGTTCATTTTTTCCTTGTATTGAAAGTGATTTTATCCTGTGCAATAGTGTATGTTGTATCAAAAATAGAAATTCTCTTTAAAACGAATCCTTAAGTAGAAAAAACTCATGATTTCAAATAATAAAAAATACATTTCTCCTACCTTTGAATAATTTATGTTTAAAAAAAATCGGGCTGACTTTATTTTCAATGGCAACTTTAGCAATACCTGTTTATGCTAACGAGCAAAGCTCAGGTTTTTATGCTGGTTTTGGTATTGCAAATATCGCAGCGGAGGAAATGGGTCAATCGAGTCGAGAAAATGGACTTTCTTTGATCGGAGGTTATTCATTTTCGAAATACTTTAGTGCTGAAACTTCTTTATTTAACCTTGGTGATCACAAAGATTTAGGAATGAAAGGCAATGGTGCCAGTTTAAGCGTGATCGGAAGTTACCCAGTTCTAGAAAATCTTAGTGTATTTGGTGAGTTAGGTGGCATGTCAGTGGATTTAGAGATAGATGAAGGTAAAAATTTATCTTATTCAGGCACTGATACTGAAACGATGCAGGATGGCAGAGATTCGAGTATTTATTATGCTTTTGGTGCAAAATATAAGCTTAATAATTGGACTTTAGTTTTTAAAAACTCCCTTGTCGATCTTGATGCTGATATGGATATATTTTCATTACAAGCACATTATCATTTTTAATCAGTTTCTAAAAAGCCCCTTTAATCTAGCAATTAAAGGGGTTTTAAATTTACTTATTATTAGCGTTAATAGCAGCTTCCATTGATTTTTCAGCAACGGCTTCTAACCATTTTAAATCCGTAGTTTGATGCGCTTCACAAATAAACCAAGGTTCACGAGAATCAGGTTCTAACATTACACCATTATCAATTAAGTTAAGTGCAAATTGTGTGTATAGGTCACTGTTTGTTAGTTTCCAGTCACGGTAGTTATGTGGCACTGTGCTACCAAAATGTACACCAAACATTGAATCTGGCCCTGCAAAACAATGTTCAATACCAAACTTTGTAAATACACGAGATAGTAACTCTTGAATCGCTTTACCTACGCGGTTAATTGTTTCAAGTGCATCTGTTTCTTTAAGTACAGTTAACGTTGCTTTTGCTGCACTTAATGCCACCATATTTGCAGTGTAAGTACCGCCATGTGTTACGCCATCTTTATCAAATGAAATGGTATCCATCACTTCTGCACGACCACCAAAACATGCTACAGGATAGCCATTACCAATCGCTTTAGCGTATGTTGTTAAATCAGCATGAATACCGTATAAAGATTGTGCGCCACCTTTAGCTACGCGGAATCCTGTTTTTACTTCATCCATGATCAGTAATGAACCGTTTGCATCAGATATATCACGTAGCTTTTGCATGTATTCTTGAGTTGAAGCAATTGAACCACAGTTACCCATAATCGGTTCAATTAAAATAGCAGCAATATCATTGCCATGCTGTGCAAAAACGGCATCAATAGCAGCAAAGTCGTTAAGAGGTACACTTACTTGATGTTCACGGGTATTGTGTGGAATACCACCACCAAAAGGAATGATTTCAGGTACTTCTTGGGTATTAACATCCCAATTATCTACATCTGATTTCCACATCACTTCATCGTGCAGGCCATGGAAACCGCCTTCAACTACCACTATTTTATTACGTTTAGTGAAACCACGTGCAGTACGTACTGCACCAATAACTGCTTCAGTACCAGAGTTAGAAAAGCGCATTTTGTCTATATTAGGACAAAGTGATTTTATTAATTCAACGACATCAGAATCTAAACCAGTAGAAAAACCAGAAATAGTGCCCACATTGGTAATTGCATTAATCACTTCATTATCAATACGCGCATCACGATAACCAAGAATAATAGGCCCATAAGCTAGGCGGAAATCGGTAAAAGTTTGGTCATCACAATCTGTGATCGTGCATCCTTTCATGCTTTTTAAAAATACGGTGTTTTCTTCACCCCAGTATCGGTAACTATCAGCAACGCCAAGTGGCATATTATTAATGGCTCTTTTAAACATAGTTGTACTGTTTGGTTTATGTATCTTAGTCATGAAGGTGCTCTTAATTCTCTTAAATGTTATTTAAATTTTAGCTGTAAATTTGATGTATGCGACAATAAAAACGCATTCATATTTTATCAAGATTGAACAACTTAAAAGTTACTTAACTTATCGTTAGTGTTAATGATTGTTGTTCAACAGTCTCAACTGATAAACACAGTGAGGCTAAAGATAAAAAACCGAACAGAGTCGGTTTTTTATATTATTAATTACCCAGTAATAGGATTTGAAATATGTCGTTAGAAGCTAAAAGTACGAGACACACCTAATACGATACGCGAATCGGCCGTATCCATATCCATGCTTGTATTCTCTGCTGCTAAGTTAAAATCAAAACCATGTAAACTAGTCATGTATTCAACACGATAGTGGTTGTAAGCATCGTTACCTTCTTCTCCCCAATACCACTTATCTTCATCGGCTGAAGTTGAACGGTCAAAAGTTACTTTAACACTATGACCATCAGCAACTTCTACTGTATGTGCAATCATTGCAATATAGTGATTTACGTCTAAACCAAAGTAATCCCAGCTATACCAAAAGTTAAACTCGGTATCACCCATTGAAGAGTTATATGCAAATTTAGCGTAAGCTTCTGGGTAGTTATAAGTATCAGATGCGTCATCGCCATGGTAGGTGTAATAAGCAATACCTGTATCAAGGCCTACTTTGTCATTAAGTTGATAAAACTTACCGATGTAAGCATCCCACTCAATGTTGGTATCTTCACCAGCTCCAAAATCAACATTTGATGCCCATGTGCCAGCATAAAAACCGTTGTCAGCAGCATAGTCAAAACTCGCTTGCAGTGCTGGATCGTTAATTGTTTGGCTTACACCGTTAAACGTATAGTCAGACGCTAGATTTACAGTTGACGATAGTGCTGCTTGTGAAGCTGCTGATACTGTCAGTAAGCTAGTAGCCGCAATAGCGATGATATTTTTATTCATTAGTTTTATGCTCATATTAATTAACTAGTTCAATTTTATTAAAGTCGATTTTATTTTCTTTAGGTGAGCACTCAATCTCACTAACAACCTTGAATTTGGAAAATAGAATATAACCAAAACAAGTAAAGAATAGTCCAATAACAACAGCGCCGACCCATTGGATCTGTAAGAAGTCCAATTTAAATAATAAGGTAAGTAAACTTAATGCAACTAAGTTACCCAAAAAGTACTTAACTCTACCTAGTCGTGATACAGTTAAATTTAGATTGTCCGTATATAATCGGATCAATGAATCAAGCGAGTTCACTACAAAAGTTACGCCTACGATTGCCATTGTTATATTGTAAAAACCTGCTGTTTCTAGGCCGTTTGAGCTGTAGTAATACAATACAGTAAACCAGATACCGATCGGAATTGATGGGAATATCAACATAGCCGCTAATACTTGATAAGTACGTAATCCGCCTACAAAGCGCGCTGTAAATTGACCTATCATAATGCTCCAAGCAAACCACCAGTAAAGGTAGAACTCATGGTAAGCATTCATAGGTAATACAAACTCATGAATATTGCCAAAGTAACCGCCAAGTAGGGCTACAGTTGTTGCAAACTCGCCAATACCTGAACCTTCGGAAAGGAAAGCACCTGCCCACATTAATAAAATTAAACCTATAAACATCCAAGTCGTTAGTAAACTTAGTAAACGTACATAACGAATACTGGTACTAGAATAAACAGCAACAGCAATTACTAGGAATACGATTAAATAAAAACTTCCAATGATAGATTCACCATCACCTAGTTCGGGTACATACCAAGGTAGATTTGTTAATAATAAATAAGCGGTAAAGGCACAAGTACCCACAATTACGATATTATTAATGACTTTGACTAATGGTATTTCAAAGAATTTAACTCTTGGTTCAATCACACAAAAGTAGAAACACGTTAAAAAGTAAAAACCCCAAATCAAAAAGGCCCAAAAGCCAAACTCTACTGCAAGTGGATTTGTAAAAGCATATTCAGGGCTAGCTGCTAAGTCGGCATAACCTGCAAACTCGGTAAGCGGGAACATTATAAGGCCCACATCAAGTCCTGAAGTGAACAAAATAGCAATAAAGGTAAATGTTTTAACGGGTGTGACACCCACACAGCGGATATTTCCCCAGCGATATATTACAAACGCGATGGCTGCAAAGGTAAATAAGATACCAGCAGATAACCAAGCGGTCATAGCTGTCTCCTTATTTTAGTTTTAGTGAATATAAACACGTAATACTCCTGTTTCTTTTTTTATAATTAGAGTATTTTTAATTTTTAGGATTGCTCCTAAATATTAACTTTCGCAATGATGACAATGGATATTGGCGTCATGATTGCGAAAATTAACGAATTAAAAATACTCGCGAATGAATTAGTTTGTTTTTCTATTTGGCTTACTTGTTCGTTGCTCTTGCTGCCAATTGGGCGCAATACTTACTTCTGCTGTTGATGGAGGTAATGTATCTCGGCCAAGAATAAAGTCAGCAGCACGCTCTGCAACCATAATTGTAGGTGCATTAAGATTACCGTTTGGAATAGTTGTAAAAATGGAAGAGTCAACCACTCTTAATCCATCAATGCCATGTATTTTAGTTTCTGGATCAACAACAGCGAGTTCATCAGTGCCCATTTTGCATGAACATGATGGATGGTAGGCGCTTTCTACAAATTGACGAACAAAAGTATCAATTTCTTCATCGGTTTGAATATCAATACCTGGCTGAATTTCTTCACCGCGATATTCATCTAATGCTGATTGATGAATAATTTCACGGGTTAAGCGCACACAAGCGCGAAATCCTTCACGGTCTGCCTCATGTTCAAGGTAATTAAATTGAATTTGAGGATGCGCTTTTGGATCGGCTGACGTTGCTTTTATAAAACCACGACTTTTAGGTTTATTATGGCCAATATGTACTTGGAACCCATGGCCTGCAAAGGCTTCTTTGCCATCGTATCGCATAGCTGCAGGTAAAAAATGATATTGTAAATCTGGCCATTCAACGTTTTCTTTTGAGCGAATAAAACCGCAAGATTCAAAGTGATTGGTTGAACCTAAGCCTTTTTTAGTCAAAATCCAACGTGTACCAATGAGAAACTTGCTCCATAAACCAAGTTCGCCATTGAGTGATATTGGCTTTTTACACTTAAATTGAAAATAGAACTCTAAGTGATCTTGTAAGTTCTCACCAACACCTGGTAATTCATGTTTTAATTCAATGCCCGCATCTTCAAGTACTGCTTTTGGACCTATGCCAGAAAGCTGTAAAATATGAGGTGAACCCACAGGGCCTGCTGATAAAATGACTTCTTTATTTACTGTTACATCAACAATTTTACCTTTACGTTCATAACGTACACCAATTGTTTTTTTGCCTTCAAGCAATACTTTATGAACTAAAGCATGGGTGATAACAGTAAGGTTTTTACGAGCCATAGCAGGGCGTAAATAGGCATTTGATGTTGAGCTGCGGACACCATTTTTTATGGTCATATGCATTGGGCCAAAGCCTTCTTGCTGTGCGCCATTATAATCTTTGGTTTCAAAATATCCGGCTTGAACACCCGCATCAATAAATGCTTTATAAAGCGGATTTTTCATCTGATTACCGTTATTAACTCCTAAAGGTCCACTTTTACCGCGATATTCATCATCTTCAAATGCCCACGTTTCGGCTTTTTTGAAGTAAGGTAAACAATGTGCATAATCCCAATTAGTCGCGCCATTTTCATGCCATTCATCAAAATCTTTAGCGTGTCCACGCACGTAAACCATGCCATTAATAGAAGACGAGCCGCCTAATACTTTTCCACGAGGGCAGTGCATACGGCGATTATCTAGATATGGTTCTGGTTGGGTTTCAAATTGCCAAGCATATTTTTTTGTATTCATCGGAATAGACAATGCGGTTGGCATTTGAATAAAAATACTTTTATCACTGCCGCCGGTTTCAAGTAGCAAGACTTGATTATTACTGTCTTCTGATAGGCGATTTGCTAAAACACAGCCAGCAGATCCTGCGCCAACAATAATGTAATCAAACTTTTGTTTTGTCATGTAAAACTCGTATTTACTACTTAAGAGGTCAAAACGTATGTTTTGACCTCAATTAAATGATGAATGATTTAAATGTTAGATTAAAAATCTATTTCACTAAAATGGACTGTCTAAAGGCTGTAGACCAACATACACAGCCTTTATTTGAGTATAGTGGTTAAGCGTAGCAAGGCCATTTTCACGACCAATACCTGATTGCTTATAACCACCAACCGGCATTTGAGCAGGGGAGGCTCCGTAGGTATTTATCCAACAGATACCTGCCTGCATTTGATGAGTGACTCTATGAGCACGATTGATATCTTGAGTAAATACGGAAGCTGCAAGACCAAACTCTGTTGCATTGGCTCTCTTGATGACTTCATTTTCATCATCGAATGTTAAAATACTCATAACTGGGCCAAAAATTTCTTCACGGCAAATTGTCATGTCATCAGTACATTCACTAAAAATAGTCGGGGCAATAAAATAGCCATCAGGTGCATTTTTCGGTGTTAGCGCTTTACCCCCATGTAGTAACTTAGCACCTTCTTTTATACCGATATCGATATAACTTTGTACTAAGTCAAAATGCTTCTTTGAAATAAGCGCACCAAAATTTGTTTCTGGATCCAGAGGGTCGCCAACAACAATATTGTTACTGGTTCTTTCAATCAGCTTGTCTATAAATTTAGGGTAAACTGATTTTTGTACGAATACGCGGGTAACATTAGTGCAAATCTCACCTTGAGTATAAAAGTTACCTATCATAGCCGCAGACACTGCATTATCAATATCTGCATCATCAAAAATAATCAGAGGAGATTTTCCGCCAAGTTCCATGGTGACATCTTTAAGTGAAGTCGCAGCAGCTGCCATTACTTTTTTACCAGTCCCCACTTCTCCGGTAAAAGAGACTTTTGCAATATCTGAATGATGAGTTAACCAAGCGCCAACATCACCCGCACCTTGAATAACATTAAATACGCCATCGGGAATACCTGCTTCGGTAAAAACTTCAGCAAGCTTTAAAGCACCTAGTGGTGTTTCTTCAGATGGTTTAAAAATCATCACATTACCACAAGCAAGTGCAGGGGCTGATTTCCAACAAGCTATTTGTAATGGATAGTTCCAAGCACCAATGCCTGCACAAATACCTAAAGGTTCGCGGCGGGTATAATAAAAGTCGCCATCAACGGATTGCTGATTGCCTTCAATAGAAGGTGCAAGCCCTGCAAAAAACTCAATTGAATCAGCACCAGAATGCACATCAACTACAGAAGCTTCTTGCCATGGCTTACCAGTATCTAAAACTTCAACTTTTGCTAGTTCATCATTACGTTCTCGTAATAAGCTTACTGCTTTGTTTAATAGTCGGCTTCGCTCAGTAGGGCTCATTGCTGACCAAGTAGCAAAACCACGTTTTGCACTTGATATTGTTTTTTGTTTTATATATTCATCTGCAACTTCAACTTTGTAGATGACTTTTCCTGTCGCGGGATTAATCACATCAAATGTTTCGCCGCTGGTATTTGAAATATAACCACCATCTACATAGTTTTTATAACATTCTAATGGCATGTTTTATCTCCGTACTGCTTGATTAAGTCATCTATAAAGTTTTTACATAATTGTTGTGCTTGTTTGAACTCATCTTCAGGATTTGGGCTTAGTGCGCTACGCAACCAAAACCCATCGATCATCGCAGCTGTTTGTTTAGATGCGATTAGCGCTAAGTCTTCATCAACGATTTGACGAAAAGAGAAAAGTAAATTGCTGTATAAGCGTTTGCTATTAATATTTTGTAATCTAGCAAGCCCAGGTTCGTGCATTGATTGCGCCCAAAAGCTAAGCCAAGTTTTTGTGGCTGGTATAGAGCGTTGTAGTTGCGTGAAGTTTGCTTCAACTATCATTTTTAATCGTTCTGGCGCAGTGAGAGTCTGATCTGAAACACGTTCTAGCAAAGCGATTTTTAACTGCTCTAAAAGAAATTTAACTGTTGCCTCTATTAATCCCTGCTTACCACCAAAATAATGACTAATAATACCAGACGATAATCCGGCTATTTTACTAATAGTGACTATGGTGGTTTTTTGTAATCCGTATTGCGCAACAGATTCTAATGTTGCATTAATTAACTGCTGTTTTCGCAGAGGCTGCATTCCAACTTTAGGCACTAATTTCTCTTTTTATTTTTAATTGAACGTTCAATCAATAATAATTTTAAAGGTTTGAGCGCAATTTAGCAACTGAGGGATGTTAAAACCCTGGAATATTATTTTTTTGGTGAGACTGTAGGTAAGCTAAGGATAAATGCTGTGCCTTTGCCAAGCTCGCTAGTTACAGTTATATTTCCTCCTAAAATATTATTAACGATGTTAAAGGCTATATTTAAACCTAGACCAGAGCCTCCTTCCCCCATTTTTGTTGTGAAAAAAGGGTCGAAAATTCTATCGAGATGCTCAATAGGAATGCCTTTTCCATTATCTTCAAAGATGATAGTAATTTGTTTTTGATCCTTATTAATAGCGACACTTAATGTCATTTCTCCATTTATTTGTTGCTCAAAACCATGCAATATCGAATTATTAATGAGGTTTGTTAAAACTTGCCCTATGGGACCTGGGTAACTATCTATAAATATACTTTTTGGGCATACAAATTTTAATTTATGGGCATTTTTATCTAATAGTGGTGTCAAAGTAGAAATTACTTTTTCTAAGGTTGTTTTAATATCAAATTGTCTTCGTACTGAACTGGCTTGATCAACAGCAACTTGCTTGAAATTTTGAATTAAATTTGCAGATTTTTCTAGGTTGGCATTTAGTAAATTTTTAACTTCATTAGATTCAGTTATAAAACTATCTAAATCTGACTTTGTTAACTCGCCTTTTATAACTTTTTGTTGAAATGCTTTCATGGAATCAGAAAATAAGCTTCCGCAAGTGACGCAAATACCTAATGGTGTATTCACTTCATGAGCAATGCCCGCAACTAATTTTCCCAATGATGATAGCTTTTCGCTTTGAACTAACTCATTTTTAGTAATTTCTAGATAATTGAGGGATTGTAACAACTCTCTTTCTGCACGCTCACGACTTTCTTGTGTTAATACGATCACCCAAGCACTTATAGCAATTAAAACTAAAACAACTAAGTATATATTTATAATGATGTTTAATAGAGCGTCAGATTCTATAGAACCTATTTTTGAACTAAAATGAAAAGCGAGTAAAAAGAAAGCGCCAGTAACAATAGACATAGCAGAAAATACGGCAAAAAACCGAGATAAACGTCTGCCTATGTTAACGTCGACTTTTTGTAATAATATTGAATGCATTACTTCGGTTTCACGAGACGGTGATGTTACACTTTGAATTTTGCATTGATCATGGCAATGGTTTTCTAAACTGCAGCAAAGCGAGCATATATTTCCTTGATGAAAAGGGCAGTAAGCAATATCTTCAATTTCATATTCAATATCACACACAGAGCAGAAAACTAAGCTTTGCTGTGATGTAGTCTCAATCAGCAATGGTTCTCTTGCTAGGTAGTATTTTCCTTTGGTTATAAATCCAATTATTATCGCTAATGTGAATGAGGTCCCTAAAGCAATAAATGGACTGTATGCTTGGGCTATTTCGCCGAAAAAACCGGTAAAACATACCACAGATAATAGAGATGCAAGCAGCATAGATAAGCAGCCAACCGGATTGTAATCATATAAATGAGCGCGTTTAAACTCGATGAAACTAGGACTTATTTTTAATGGTTTTAGTACTGATAAATCTGCAACTATGGCGCCTATCCAAGCAATTGCTAAGTTAGCATAAACACTTAAAACAGACTCGAGCGTTTCGAAGATCCCAAGTAGCATGAGTAATAATGCAATCAAAATATTGAATACCAACCAAACAACCCGGCCAGGATGATAATGAGTAACTCGAGAGAAAAAATTAGACCAAGCTAACGACCCTGCATAAGCATTAGTTGCATTAATCTTGATTTGGGAGACTATTACAAAAAATGTGGCTACTGCTAATACAACATCATTTGAATCAAATACATACTGATACCCTAAGATATACATTTGAATTGGCTCTACAGCTTTACTAATGTCTCCACCATTTTGTATGAATAAAACAGCCAGTAAACTGCCTCCTAGTAACTTTAAACCTCCAATTATTATCCAGCCAGGTCCTGCAAGAATGACAGATAAATACCACTTAGCTGAATTGTTTTTTGTTTTATTTGGCATAAAACGTAAGTAATCTACTTGCTCTCCAATTTGTACTACTAATGCAAATAAAACGGCACAGGCTTGACCAAATAAAACAATATCAAACTGATGGCTATTTTCATTATCTCCTACAAAACTGCTCCATTGGGTTATTAATTCAGGTTCTTTGTGAAAAACCATAACAAAAGGCAGTATCATCAGGAAAAGCCATACAAATTGGGTATAGCTTTGCAGCTTATTAATTGCGGTTATGCCAAAAAATGTAATAGGCAAAATGATTAATGAACAAATGATATAACCTGCAACTAACGGAATATTAAAATATAGTTCGAGTGCTTGTGCCATGATGGCGGCTTCAAGAGCAAAAAATATAAAAGTAAAAGATGCATATATAAGAGAAGTAATTGTTGAACCTATATAGCCAAAACCCGCACCACGAGTGAGTAAGTCCATATCTATATTATATTTACTGGAGTAATGCGCGATAGGAAGGTTAGTCAGGAAGATAAGTATTGAAACTAAAATAATGGCTGGGAAAGCATTAGCAAAACCCACGCTAACAGTAACTGCACCGCCTATTGCTTCTAAAGCTAAAAATGAAATACCACCAAGCGCAGTGTTTACCAGAGTAAAAGGTGAGAACTTTCTAAATCTCTTAGCCGCATAACGAAGTGAATAATCTTCTAATGTTTCATTTGCAACCCAAGCCTGGTATTTTCGATTGAACCGTATCATTAGATCATATATGCAAAGCTTTAACAGTGGTAAAGAACAATTATAGTTTATCTACAAAACTTCGTAAGTTTTATTAAATTGTAACTAATGCCTTGGTTAAAGCGATTTGAGCTCTGGCTGAATGAGTACTTCATTACCGAAAATGTCATTACTGTGATGTTTTAGAAAATAAGTTAGACAAAATGGCTAGATATTTTAAAAGGGTTATCTTATAACCCATTTGAAACTTAAATAGCCGATGACAAAAATGTTAAATCACTTTTGGTTCAGCTATTGAAGGGAATTATGGACGAGTTAATTCTATTAAAAACTTATCCTGCAGTTAAGCCACCATCGACACTGTGCAGGCTACCTGTAATAAAACTTGCTTCAGGTGATGATAAAAAATAAACCAAATTAGCGACATCTTCACCTAAACCGACACGGCCAATAGGGTGGGCCTTTGCTTCAAGTTCCCATGCTTTTTCTAAGTCACCATTTAAGTCGGCATCTGCCCAGCGCTGCATTGCTTTATCTGCTAATGGTGTTTTGATTGTTGCTGGACAAACTGCATTTACACGTATTTTATGTGCAGATAAATCAAGTGCTAAACTTTTTGTGATTTGACCTAAAGCACCTTTTGTCATGCCATAACTGAAGCTATTAGGTTTGCCTATTAAGGCTTGATCTGATGCCATAATTACAACACTACCACCGCCAGAATCTTTCATCTTTTTAGCGGTTTCTCTTACTGTAATAACAACACCTTTAATATTGATATCTATAATGGTATCAATTTCTTCATCAGTGGCTGTAAGAATAGAATTAGATTGGTGAATACCCGCATTGGCAAATACAGCATCGATTGCACCAAATTTAGCAATGGTACCCTCAATAGCAGCGATTTGATCTTCTGTTTTTCGTACATCACCCTGATAAAAAAATATATTTTCATTTAAATCTTCAGTTAATACCTGTGCTGCCTCAGTATTAGTATCAATAAAACCAACTTTATAACCTTGTTTAATGAATTTCTTTACTGTTGCGGCACCAATACCAGTAGCACCACCTGTAATAAATGCTGTTTTCATACTATTTCTCTAGGAAGTCATTTTATGAGGCCATGGTATAGAAATATTTAAATTCAGTAAATTATTAATAATTAACCTGAACTCGGTTTAATTAATCAAATAGCTCTACTTCTTGGTGTTCTAAGTTACCTGTGAGTTTTTCAACCATTAAATGTAAGTCTTTACTGGCATTGGCAACTGCATTGCTGACTTTATCGCTTTCAGCTAAAGAGCGATAATTTTCAGATACGCGATGTAACTGCTCTAATGTGTTACTTAGCTCTTGTGTGATATTCATTTGCTGGCCCGCTGCATTTTCAACTTTTTGATTAAGGGCTGCCATATTCCCCATTTCTTGAGAGATATTTTTTAATGACAGCTGCGCTTCTTCAGCTTGTTTGGCATTTTTTGTGGTGATGTTTACTTCTTCAGCCATAGCTGCAACAGCTTGATCTGCGGAACTTTGTAAAGTTTTAATAATTGTATTGATATTATGAGTCGATTCTTGCGTTTTAGTCGCTAAAGTCCTTACTTCGTCAGCTACAACAGAAAAACCTCGACCAGCTTCACCTGCTCTTGCTGCTTCTATTGCCGCATTTAAAGCGAGTAAGTTAGTTTGATCTGCGATTCCTTCTATTACGTCTAGTACACTACTCACAGCACCAGCTTGACTTGAGAGCTCTTCTATAATCTTAGTGGTATGCTCTACCTCAGTTACTAAATCTTGCATGTCTTTTGAGGACTCATTAATTTTAGCACTACAATTGTCAGACATATCAATGACGGTATGAGTGGATGACATCGCTTCATGGCTATGATGTTCAAGCTCTCCTGCTATGGTTATTAACCCCGTTATGATTTTTTCCATCATTTGGCTACATTCACTTTGCTCTTTGGCCCCCTTAGATATTTGCTCAGCTACTAGATTTAGTTCGGCAAAAGCATCTTCAACTTCAACTTTTACGACAGAAATACTCGATACGGCATCAACTATATGATTTTTAATTTCAATACATGAATCTTTGAGTTTGCCTAATTCATCATCATGAGGGTATTGAATATCTATATCATATTTTCCTTGGGAGATTAAAATTGTATCTTCAATAATTTTATTTAATGGATTAATAATTTTTGTATTAAAAATATAAATAATAAGTGCAATTACGGTAATTGAAATGAGCAAAGCAATTACTGGGAAAACAGTTGTTACGTTAACTTGTTGGTTATGAATTGTTTGTTGATGTAATTGGGCTGTTTTTGTTATTGAGGTCGTTATTTCTTCAAGTAGTTTACTAAACGGTTTATCAATGCCTTTTACCTGATTATCTGCAAGATGCATATCAAAATTATCTTTAATCATATTAAAGCTAAGCTGATATTGCTGATTTAACGCTTTGTGGCTAGTGGTTAATACAACCACTTTATTTTTTAATTGATTATCTAGTTCATATTCTTGAGACAGCTTCTGTAAATTTGTTTGTACTTTGGTTATGTGAAACTGAACATCTTGCCAGTATTGAGTTCTGTTATTAGGGTTATCTCCTCTTATTAATAGGTTTTTCCATGCTTGAACTTGATCTTTAAAGGATATTTTAGTTTGAGCTATTAACAAACTTTTTGTCATATCATGTTGAATAATATGCTCAGACTCTTCAAGTAATGACTGTAATTTAAAAATACTAAAATATGTACAGCAAAGAATAAGACTGATCCCAATAATGACAGGGTAAGTGATTTTTTGTCGTATATTCATAATCAAGCCTGTTTGATATCCCATCTTCAATTTTTGTGCATGATTGGGTGTTTGTCTAATATCTATTATGCTTAAATGATGTGTATTTATTAAATTTTAATAGGAATGGGCTTATGATGATTATTTTGATCTCAATTTGGGCACTGCTGATGTTGCGCTCAGCATTTGCTGAATATAACTATTACCAATCGGTAAAAAACCTTGAACCTGAAGTATGGCAAAAACTGGGTTCACCTAAATATTTAAAAATTCCTATGATTTTTGTTTCATCTAACGGATTAAAACTACTTAAAAATATAACTAACAAAACAGTTTGCGAACATGCCAAAAAACATCGCGGAGCGGGTATACAATTTTTAATATATGTAGTGTTGGTATTAGTGGGCAGCATTATATTTTTTAAAATAGCATAAAACTCAGGGATCCCATTTTTATTTAGCGCTTAATAGAGTTAAATAACCTTTCTTGGAATCAATTTAATATTTAACTTAAACAATGAGTTAAATACTGTGTGTTTTTCTATATAATTCAGCCAAATTTATAAAGGATATATTTTAAAATGAAAAAAATAGCAATAATTCTAGCTACTTTATTATTAATAACCTTAGGTGCATTCTGGTTTTTAACGGGAGGGGCACTTAATAATTTGATTAAACAACAAATCGAACAAGTGGGCACAAAAGTCATTGAACAGCCTGTCACTGTTAGTAAAGTTGATATGAGACTGTTAGAAGGTGCTGGCACAATCAAAGGTTTAGTATTGGCTAATCCATCAAAATATAGTGCGCCATCTGTGTTTTCATTAGATGAAGTGACTTTAGATATTAATCTTGAGAGCTTAACAACTGACCTTATTATTATAGATCAAATAATCATAGATAAACCACAAGCTGTCGTCGAGTTTACCGAAAATGGTGGTGCTAATATTAAGGATCTTCTTGATACCTTAAAGAAAAATACAGCAAGTGATACCACGTCAGAGCCAGTGCAAGAAAACACTTCAAGTAATGTAAAAGAGCCTATTATTCGTGTTAATAAGTTTGTATTAGCAGGTGTGGCGCTGACAGTTGATTTATCAAAACTGGGTAATAAAGCGCATCAAGCAATATTGACTGATATCAATTTAACAAATATTGGTGGTCAAGCAGGTATGCCTGCAAGTCAATTAGGGGCTGAGTTAGCTAAACAGGCTTTATCTTCTATTTGGAAGCGAGCAAAAAAACAACAAACAAATATTTTAAAAGACCAAGCTAAAAAGAAACTAGAAGAAAAAGCAAAAGAAAAACTAGGCGGTTTATTAGATAAACTAAAAGGCTAATAGGTCTATACAAAAGAGAGGAACTCCTCTCTTTTTACTTTTATATTTCAATATTTAAAACCTTATTTTAGGAAAAACCATGATTGAATTAGGTCGATATCAGCATTTTAAAGGTAATTTCTATCAGGTTTTGCATGTGGCTAAACATAGCGAAACAGAAGAACTATTGGTTGTATACCAACCAGAATATGGTGAAAGAGATATTTGGGTTCGTCCATTAAATATGTTTGATGAGACGATAGAGCGTGATGGAAAAACCTTTAAAAGATTCTCTAAAGTTGAAGATTCAACAGAGTTAAAACTCTAAAAAGTGTATGTTATTCAATCGGTAATAAATAAATTAAGGTTAACAAATAATTAACCTTAATTTTTTAATTATCACTTATAATTTGTAATTTTATAAGAAATATAATCAAAGTGTTCATAAATTGGACGCATTCAATGAAAATCAATAAATCACAATATTAGAGCAACCTTTTAAATTAACTCAAAGGGTATTATGTACTTGAAGTATGTAACCCAACTGTAAACAGTGTTTTTACTCCCTTGGAAAACACTGTTTACTTTTTTATCGACTCTATTTTATTAATTCAATTTATTTTCCATCATTTATTAATCTCACTTTCTTAATTTACAGCTAAAGACATAATTGCTACGCTTTAATTCCTGTTTTGGGTACTTGGTGCCAATGAGTATTGAATTGCTAGTTTTAGTTTTTTAACTTTGTTCTGTTGCTTGTGGTTTAACTAAGTAAATTTCACCAGTTGATTAAGGGTAATAGACCTTCAGCTGATCATTGAAAGTAGAAAAGAGTAGTATCAACTTTCGCTTAATAAAAATACCGTAAGAATCACAATTATATTAATTGCTGTATTACGGATTAGGATGGAAAAATGAAAATAAAAAACTCCCATTTATTTTATTTTAATAGCAAAAGATATTTAAGCTGGCTTTGCCTCTTTTGTGTATTGGCTTTTTGTAATGTGGTTAAAGCTGCAGAACAAAAAACTATAAAAGTTAATGATGAAACGGAACCATATATTATAGGTACGCCTGAGGCATTTCTTAATAAACTAAAATTAGCAAATAAAAAAACAAAATTACACACCATAGAAGGAAGTAATTCCAAGTCAACTCAGCTGCCAATGAAGTTTAATTTAATAGATATTCAAGGTGCAGATCTTTCGGTGATAACTAAACAGTTTTCATTAGAACTTGATGGTCATCTATCTATGGAAGGGCAAGTTGCAGGTTTCGATAATTCGGAATTTATCTTTCAAGGAAACGATGACAACCTGTATGGTTGGGTGATCTTAAGAGATCAAAATATCGCCTATGAATATACAACAGAATATGGTGAATTAGTTGTAAAGCAAGTTGAAATCACGGATGTACATCCTATCTGTAACTTTGAACAGCATAATATTTTAAATAAATCTGCTGGCAATAAAGTTGCTTTTCCAACTGCTTTTGCTAATTCACCGCATATAGGGTCTTATGCTGGCCAGCACGTAGGTTTATTAGAAAGTAAACCAGGCTCAAGTTATGTTATTTTAATTGATACAAGCCGTGTGATGAGCAATGGCGTGCCATATGATGTTTCGAAGGAATTTATTTGGACGACATGGCAAATAGTTGCTGCTAGCTTTTCAATGTTTGATGTCAATGTGACAACCAATCGTGCAATCTATGATTATGCAACACCAAGTAAACGCGGTGGTGCCACTATGTATCGTGAAACAGGGCGTTCATCTTGTCATTATGCTTTTGGTACTTCTACTTTTTGTACGCTTTATCGCGAAAGTGATGCTTATGGACAAGGAAGAATTGCGGTTCATGAATTAGGACATTTATTTCATTTAGCCCATGATGGTGGCCAACCTGGAGGTGAGTATTTTAGTGGTATTCCTGATTTTCAGTGGGTACCAGTGATGGGCAATATTTGGATGGGGACTGGTTGGAGTAATGCCCTATACCAATGGAGTAAAGGTGAGTACTACGGCGCATCTAATAGAGAAGATGATTTTAATATCCTTAATGGCTTTATTCCAACAAAATCTGATGATAATACACATATAAAAGCACTTTCAATCGCTTCAAATGGCAGTGTGAGTGCACAATCTAATACTGGCTTAATAGAGCGAAATACAGATATTGATAGCTTTAGCTTTACTCTTGGCTCAGCTGGTGGCCGAGTTAATTTAGTAATAGATAGAACTGAGCATATAGGTGGCTCTATGCTTGATGTTCAGGCTTATATTAAAGATAGTAATGGCTATACCGTTGCGCAATCAAATAAAAATGTGAATAGGTCAGCTTCTTTTAATATCGATTTATCACAAGGCAGCTATACATTAGAGATCAGAGGTGGCGCAGAAGGTTCTCCTAATCATGGTTTTTCAAATTATTCTTCTGTAGGGTATTATGCGATTGAAGGTCAAATTACAGGTGTGGGCGATGAGACACCTAGCATAAATAATTTAGCTAACGGTGCGATGTTAAGTGGCTCTTCTCAGCTGTTTAGTTGGAATACTGCTGGTGCAGAGGCTTTTAAAATATCTGCGGGATCATCTCTTGGTGCAACTGATTATTACAACCAAACAAATTCTACAGCTAATAACGCTCATACTGTAACAGGTTTACCTGTTGATGGTTCGTCAGTTCATATCACATTACATTATTTAACTAGTGGTCAGTGGCAACAAGAAAACTTTAATTTTGTTGCATTTAAAGAAACTTCAGGTGAGTTAGGACTTATTAATCCTGTAGAGGGTGAAACATTAACAGGTGCTTCACAAACATTTAATTGGAACCCAGGGCAAGCAGAGGGTTTTTGGTTTTATGCGGGTTCTACTCAAGGCGCAAAAGACTATTATCGAAACCCTAACCAATTAAGTGGCACTTCTCATACTGTGACAGGATTGCCAACAGATGGCTCTACTATTCATATTACATTTCATTATTTAATTAATGGTCAATGGTCTCAGATGTATTATACCTATACAGCTGCTACTGATGGAACAAGCTGTACAGCAGCGCCTGATGTACCATCTAAACCGTCTTTTACGCTTGATTCATCAACTGGATTTACAGCTAATTGGAATACAATTGCAGAAGCAACTAATTACTCAGTGCAACTTTGGATAAATGATAGTGAATGGCAAACAATAAATACGACAAAAGACAGTGATTATTCATTTACTAATTTAGCCGTAGGCAGTACACAATATGTGAGAGTAGACGCAAGTAACGCTTGTGGTGCCAGTGATTTTAGTCAATGGACTGAAGTGGTACTTCCAAGTGATAGTTGTAATACTGCGCCTAGAGTTCCTGCGGGTTTAAGTGGTACAAGTCAAAGTATTAATTGGCAAAGTGTTACAGGTGCTACACGTTATGATGTTCAATATTGGACGGGTGTATGGACCGAACATGGCAATACAACTAATACAAGTTACAATTTAAATTTATCTGGTACGCAATACGCCAGAGTCAGAGCTGTAAATGCTTGCGGTAGCAGTGATTATTCTGCTTACAAAGCATTGAATTAAATTATAAATAAAAAAAACACACTTATTTTAGATAGGTGTGTTTTATCAACTTTACTAACTAAACCCTTTTTAGAAACAAATTAGCCAATATTCTTATTCTATTCATATTTAAGCTTTATGCTTCCTTCAAAATTAATATATTAAACAGCTGATTATTAAGAAATATATATGTTCTATTCTTTTCAGTTATTTTTAAATTGTAAGGATACATCATGCTTGATTTTCCAACAAAAGATACAGATACGCGGTTAATTGAAACCGCGCAATATATAGAATCACAAAATGCCAATGCCGCACAAAAATTATATCGGTGGGCTGCCCATGTTGAACCACATGAGTTTCGTCGTATTGGCGAAAAAATGCATATAGGTAATGGGGGAACCAAGGAACAACGTAAACTGAAAAGGTCTATCATACTAATGCGCACTAGCATATTGCGACATGATGTTAGCAAAGTAGTAAGAGAAGTAAATGCAACCACAACGAATCAACTACAAGTTAATTTTAATGCAATATTAAATCAAGCAGCTAATTATGTACCAGTGATCCCAAGTTCAATTGATTTTATGGCAGCGCAGAGAGGCGCTAAGATTGAGCGAGACCAAGCTGCACGAATAGCGCCTAGATTAAGAGGGTTACAAGCACAAAGAAGACGTTTAGCTTTCGAAACTTATGTGCCTTTTTTAGTCAATGATGATAGTTCAATTAATAAAATGTTAGATTATATTCGATATACTTTAACGTCTGGTGAACGAAAAAATATTATTAATCATGGTACTCAAAATGCATTTAACTCTTTAAATAATGGAGGTGAGTTATACATTGTAGGCCATGGTAATTTAGGTCGAGGGATTGGTACTCATAGTGGTAAGTTGGGTGCAAGTGAGCTTGCTAATCAATTAAGGCTCGATGGTTTAGCGCTAAATCCAACAACACCGGTTACCATATATTTATTCTCTTGCTGGGCAGCAACACATACCCGCAAGGCTTGGGGAGGGCTTGGTAAAAGAGAGCCTTTTGTGCGCAGATTTGCCAGAGCATTACATCAAAATGGATTTAGAAATCATATTATAGTTGGTTTTGCGGGTGCCGTTATCAATCAAAACTTGGCGCAAGATTATGTTCATAAACCTGACTTGGGCCACACAGGTGATTCTAATTTAGGTAAAGATGGTATGTATAATATTTATAAAGTATTTCAGGGTGGTTTTAATCGCACTCATGGGGAAGATTGGACAACAAAGGCTAGGGCAAATGGTAGCTCATGGAAGTTTTTGCAATGCAATAATGGCAGACAGTTCTATAAACCGAGTAGTTGGAGTTGTCCAGGTTGGTCTACAATGAAAGTAAGAAAGCGTGGCGGTTAAATCGAGTTTTAGTTAATTTATCTCGACTGAATCTCTTTGTGAAGAAATAGAATTCAGTCGAACACTTGAAACCTTTATTAATTCATCGCTTGTTTTAAAGCTAACCAACTATTGTTAGCGTTAATCGCTGCAATGGTTTTAGGATAACTAATCGCTGATTCTTTAGGTGACTTTTTATTCGGTTCTTTTAAAAGTAACGCAATGCAAGCTTGTGCGATAGGGCAGCCTTTTTTAGTTATATCTAATTTAATTGACATATTTAATGGGGATATGTCGTGAGTGACAGTGCCTTTGGGCTTTGCTGAAATAAGTAGCTGTTTTGCATATTCCTCGCGCTCTTTTCCCTTTATCCCTTTTACAATTTTATATGTATTTCTCAATAGACCATGAGCAGCAACAAATGGCATACCAACAACAGAAGATGCAATACCAATTTTAGCGACTTTCTTTTCTCTTTTATCAATAATAAATTGAATTATTCCTCCACAATAACGACAGGTACATTTATTGGTACTCGCAGCATTTTTAAGATCATAAAAACACATCGTTTTATTAATCGATGAAGCGACTTGGCCAATAGCGATTGCTGGTGAAGCAACCATAGAAAGTGGGCCAAGGCCAACTTGCAATGCATTTATGCCATGTTTCAAACCTTGAGATGCCGCAGAAGTACTAAAAGAAATAAATAATTTTTTAAGGATTTGATAGTCTCTTAGTGACTTTTCTTGCTCTAAACTATGTTCGGTAAGTACTAAAGTGAAATTTAAGTCAGGAATGTTCATAGATACTCCTTCGTTATGTTCAAAGAAGAGAAAAGTGAGCATTAAAGCTCACCTTTTAACTATGATAATTGAAGCAGTAAAAGGAGTAATTTACCAATTATGCGTGGTTTAAATTAAGCCCAAATGCGAATGCCAATAATGCCAAAATAGAATAAGTAGCTAAAAGCTAAAAAGTGTATAGTTGAGCAAATAACATGATAGCCATATACGGCTTTATTAAGTGATATTGGATCTGTTTTGAATGCAGTAAAAACAGCTAATAACGTAAAAATGGCATAACAAATAGTTGCAAGCATTATCACTAGTGAGAATATGGTGATATTTCCTAAGTTTAGATGGGGGTTTTGCATTCCTAGTATTAGAAATGTGATCATCACTAATGCTGAAAACGATGCTAATAAAGGATAAGTTCGTAACCTTTTATGAACTTCAGAAAGCTTTTTTCCTCGAATTTTATTTATACCACTTATTAATAAAATCACAATAAACGAGATGATGCTAACCAACCAAAGTAAGGCAATAATTAGTTGGCTATAAACAGCAAAAGCATTTGTTTTTATCAGTACTTTCTCACCGTAATGTATCACTTGTCCGTCAATAGGATCATTACCTACAGCCAAGGTAACTAATCCATTGTCGATAGATTTAAATGAAGTTTCAGAGGCAGGTAAAAACTTTTTAGGTTTAGCGTTAAATATTAAACCACCAAATAATAATGCTTGCTCAGTAGCTGTTACTTTATATACAGCCACTAATCTATTAAAAAAATGTGCAAGTTCAAACCTGGGATTTACAGTGTAATAGTAGCCACTCAGTTGTTTTGATATTTCATTTGGTATTATTCCTGAAAATGCCTCTGGTTTACTTAACTCCTGGGTTTGAAAAGTGACAATCTGTTCTCTAATTTGTTTTAATTTACTTGGATTACCACTATTAGTTAAAATTACAAATCCAGCATTGTCACTAGGTAAGTATCTAAGGTCAGCTAAAGAACCATTAACAGAACCGTCATGTCCGTGATATAAAAAATCATTTAATAAAATAGGGATATTGTTCAGGCCATAAGCATTTTCAATTTCTTTTGAATTAGTAGACTCACTGTTTCGCATACGCTTGATAGATTCAGCAGTTAAAATTGGCTTACCATTATTAAGTAGCATTTTGGTGAACTTAGCCATATCCTCTATCGTTGAATTTATCGAACCTACTGGACGGTATATAATATGTTTATAAGCTTTTGCTTTATTGTGCATATAAGAAGTTGCACCAAACTGCTTAACTTGTTCATTGTATAAATAAGTTGTGTTGTGCATTTCAAGAGGAGTAAAAATTGTTTCTTTAATATAAGATTCAAAGTTTTGTTCTGTAATTTTTTCAATTATGTAAGCTGCTACAGCCCCACCGGAGTTTGAGTATGATGAACGTGTTCCTGGCGGCCAACGAGATGTGCGCGATTCAGGGTAATAATTTAAACTCTCAATTAAAGTTTGTTCAGGGTTATTTTGCTTTGCATATTCAGTTAAAGCGATCTCATCCCAGCCAGTAGTATGTTCAAGTAAATGAACCACTCTAATAGGGTGTGTTTCATGCCAAGGGTTAAAAAATTTCACTTCGGGAACTAAGGTTTTAATCTCATCATCTAGATGCAACCTGCCTTGCTCTATCAATTTTAATATCGCAATAGAGGTGAACATTTTAGATACTGAGCCGATACGATATAAGGTGTTGCTATCAGCTCTTTTTTGCGAGTCTAAGTTTGCAAACCCAAGTACTTTAATTTCTTCAATACTGTCTTTTTTAACTAATGCATAAGCCAAAGAGGGCAGTGTACTTTTCTCCATGATTTTTGAAATATTGCTATTTAATTGAGTTAATGTGTGCGCTTTTGGTAGCTCGGAACTGGCATTCGCAATATTTGAAATGGCTAGCTGTAAAAAGCAATAGATGATGATTGGTATGGATAAAAGTTTCATAGTACCTCTTAATGATTTTATTATTTCTGTTTGACATAAATGCAAAAAATTTAAGTTAATGTTAATAAAGTCACTTGAACCTAGCTGGCCAAAGTGTTTTATTATAATTATTTAAAATGGTGGTTTAAGGCAAACAACCTTTTGTTAACTGTTGTGAACTCGTGTAATAATGCAGTGTTCACAAAAGGTCACATGTATTATTAGGGTTTATTTTATGGCTGATATAGCGCTGGGTACTCAGGATGTTTTTATTTTTGACGAATTTAAAATTGATTTGTCTAAAGAGCGTATTTTTAAAAATAATGAAGAAATAAAATTAGAACCTCAGCTATTTTCTTGTTTGGCTTTATTGATTTTACAGTCACCTAATGTGGTTAGTCGTGATCAAATTCAAAATGAAGTTTGGGCTGGTCGACATGTCAGTGATGAAGCGATTAGAGCTGCATTTAAGAAGTTACGAAAAATACTCGGGGATGATGCTAAATCTCCAATATTTATTAAAACTGTGCCACGCCAAGGTTATAAATTTATAGCGCCAGTGGAAAGGGTTTTAATAACCGATACATCAAATAAAAAACGTTTAAATAGCAAAGTGAAATTCAGCCTTTTAAACCCTTATTTTATTATTGTATTGATTTGTTTGTGTATTGGCTTTTTATATAATTCCTATCTAAATAACACTACTGATAATGATTTATCAATAACACCAGAGTTTAAAGTTGATAAAATCACACAACTTGCAGGTTCCGAAACCTATGGCAGTTTTAATTATAAAACGCAAAAAATTGCTTTTACACACCGTAGCAAAAGCGACGCACCTCAGCAGATCCTTATTAAAGATTTAACTAATAATAGATTGCAAAAAATAAGTTGGGATGGCGCACATTACTCAGGTGCATATTGGTCAAAACAAGGAAATAAACTGGCGTTTGGACGTAATCAAAATGGTGTGGCAAACAGCATAATTACAACGTTTAATCAAAGGGGAGATGTGATTGATGTAGATGTCTTGCAACACCCTAATTTGAAGGATAAGTATATTGTTGGCTGGCATAGAGATAATGCGCTTTATCTGGCGCAAGAAGCGTATGTATCAAATAATCGCAGCATTTATAAATTTGATTTAGTAACACAAGAATTAATAACAGTTACATCACCTCAAGTAACTGGTTCTGGTGATTATTTAGCATCGGAATCATTTGATGGTAAATACTTAGCCATAATTAGAGAAGTTGCAAAGGGAGAGTTTTCATTATTAATACTTGAAACGGGTTCTGGCACATTAATCGCTAATCGAATCGTTCCTATGTTTGTGAATCGCATTGTGTGGCATGAAGATAGTCACGCGTTGACCTTAAGTGCTTTTAGTGGTGCAGCAGCCTCGTTTGATATAGCTAAAAACAGCTTAACAAATTTGCCTGAATTTCCTGCATATACCAATGATATTTTTGCTTCATGCGGAAGTAATTGTTATCTAATGCGCCAACATAATGGTAATTATTTGGATATTAAAGAAGAGCCAAATTTATTATTGTCTCACCCATCTTTAATGCACAAGAATAATGATAAACAGCAGGCTGAAACAATTGAAAATGAACTTTTAATATCAGCCAATGAGATAATTGCCTTGGCAGGGGCGCAATATTTACCTAGTTATAACCAATCTGGAACGGCTATCTATTTTACGACAATAACTGCAGATTATTCTATGGTGAATAAGCAAAAAATAGGAGGGGAATTATCAATAATTGGCTGCTGGCCAAATGAAATTAAACTTACCTCATTACAGATCAATAATGATGAAAGTCATTTTGCTGCAGTAATAAATCAAAGGTTAGTGATAGAGCCTATAAAAAATATATCTGAATGTAATTTAAATACCCAATCACAGCCAAATTATGTGACAGACTCATTACAAAAAATAGCCAATCCTGTTTGGCATAAAGATAATGACTCTTTATTTTTAACTGTTTATGAAAGTGGTAAATCAAATATCAAACGATTAGATATAAAAAATAAAAAATACAAACATATGGCTGATGATTACATTGCCTTCAGGTCATTTTTAGCAATTGAAGGTTATAACGCAGTTGCCATAGATAAAAATAACATGGCTTGGTTGATTTTTATTGATGAAAATGAGGTTATTAAAAGAATTAAATTAACTAAGATAGAGGTCGCTAATTTACATCGTTGGGCAGTAGATGAAAGCGGGCTTTATTTTACTTCCAGACAGGGTCGAGAGTCATTTTTGAATAGACTGTCATTTAAATCTTTACCAGAGTTAAATGTAGAAATTCACCCGTCACTAACAAGCGTTTCAGTTGGTAATAATAAGTTTAGATTAGGATTTGACTTGCATCCCAATAAAAATAAATTGTTATTAGTTGAGTCGTTAAGTGCACAAAGCGATTTTGTAAAAGTAACATGGTGATATCAAGTTAAAGTTACTTATCCCCCAATACCACCGTTTGTCCCTAAGGGGGATTCATTAAGCCTTTATTGCTTTTTATTATAGATTTTAAAAGATAATTTTCACTTTCCTTTAAGTAGCAAATGATTGTGAAAATTATGTCTGAAACTATCGATAATCGACGTTATGAGATTGATTGGTTAAGAGCCTTGGCTTTTATACTTTTAATTTTTTATCACATAGGCCAGTTTTATGTCGCTGATTGGGGCTGGCATGTAAAAAGTGCATATTTAAGTGATTTTTTAAAAAATATTATGTTGCTAATCAATCAATGGCGAATGCCACTTATTTTTATAATTTCAGGTATGGCGTTATCTCTTGTGGAAGATAAGATAGATAGTGTTAAGTTATTTAAAATGCGACTTACGAGGGTTTTTATTCCATTACTTCTAGGTATGTTTATCATTATCCCACCACAGGTTTATTTTGAATTAGTGCAAAGTGAAGGATATTCAGCTGGATACTTTGAGTTTATAAAGCTTTACCTCGATAGCGATACAGGTCTGTATTTTGAACATCAATTATTATCAAGTAGAACAGGGCTACCGTTTGGTTTAATTACTTATAATCACCTTTGGTATTTACTTTACTTGTTCACTTATACTCTGGTTTATTTGGCAATTAAACCATTATTATTAAGAGTAAATTGGCATCAAATAAGTAAAGATGTTTCTGCCGTTACAATATTAGCTGTGCCTTTAATATTAATATTATTGTATGATTTTATTTTATTGCGGTATTTTCCAGATGATACATTTGTCTTAATTGGTGACTGGTATAATCATGCTCTATATTTCACCGTTTTCATGCTGGGTTATGTACTCGCAAAGACACCTAATGTTTGGAAAATTCTCATTGAATACCGTAAAACTTGGCTAATATTGGCAATAAGCAGTTATGCATTGGTTGTTATTCGTTTTAATCGAGTTTTGGGGTTTGATGTTGATTACGCTACTTCTTCAATAATCATCCAGTTCTTAATCACTTTTATTTGGTCAGCAAATAAAGTATTTTGGTTGCTTTGTATATTAGGGCTTGCAGGTGCTTATTTAAATAAAAAACATCCAGTGCTCACTTATATGAATGAAGCTGTTTTACCTTGGTATATATTACATCAAACTTTAATCATTATATTTGCAATGTGGTTAACTAAATTTAAATTAGGTCCAGTTTTTGAACCTGTACTACTCATTTTACTTACATTTATTGGCTGTGCTTTTGGTTATGAAGTTATTAAACGGTTTACTGTTTCTCGAATAGTTTTTGGAATGAAAATGAGCAAGTAAAGCTCTCAATATTTAGTGAAGCAATTGAAACATTATGTTCACTTAGTGCGCGTTTCCGACCTTGAATGTTAAATTGATGCCATATATTTTCAAATGAATTACTCGAGTCATATTACTGAGGCGTCTCCATAAAAAGCGTTATATGCATCTAAGAAGTTGATTATCGTCGTCAGAAAAAAATCAGCTGAAATTCATACCGACGTCAGGTATTTTAGAATCGACTTGTTTAAACTGATGTTTTGTTCAATCACATTTAAGCGAAGTTCAATAATTCGTTGAGTTAAAATAAGGAATAAATTATGAAGCGTGTTAGTACTGCAATTGTTCTACTGTTTTCTGTTCTAGTGATGACCAGCACTAGTTATAGCAAAGATGGTATTTCCATCCCTGATGGTCCCTATCTCGGTCAAACGCCACCCGGTTCAACACCTGAAATTTTTGCACCCGGTATTGTTAATACAGAAGAATTTGTTGAAGTTGAGGGCATGTTCGGGGCGGATATGAATACCTTTTACTTCGTCAGAAATGCTGAAAAATATTCTGGAATAGTAAAGTTTGGAGCATTTAAAGGAGAAACTTCTACGGCTGGGTTGATGGTCATTGAATATAAAAATAATAAATGGCAGCAGTCTGTTGTCGCGACGGCTGTGAGCGAACCATCTATCTCACCCGATGGTAACACCATCTATTTAAAAAATTCTTATGTAGAACGCACAAGCGATGGTTGGTCAGAGGTAAAAGGCCTTGGCGAACTCTTCGAAAATATAGAGATTATGAGGCTATCGGCGTCTTCGAGCGGCACGTATTACTTTGATACCTATAGTCAAAAGATGGATATTCCTTTGCGTTATTCCCGCTTGGTAGACGGCAAACATGAAGAGCCTAAATCGTTGGGTCCTCAGTTTGGCATCGGCAGATACAATGCCCACCCTTATATTGCGCCGGATGAAAGCTTTATTATCTTTGATAGCGTCAGAGAAGATGGACAGGGCAGATCTGACATTTATATCAGTTATCGCGCGGCTGATGGCTCATGGGGGCCTGCCATTAATATGGGCGACAAGATAAATACAGCTCATTCTGAAAAAAATCCAAGTTTGTCACCCGATGGACAATTTCTATTCTTTGATAAGCGGACAAAACGCGGAAACGAAGAAGTAAATATCTACTGGGTGGATGCACAAATTATTGAAACGCTCCGGCCCAAATAGCAAACCATATATCAAGCTACTTGAGCGGAGCAAGACTCCTTATGCTCCCATTGCCCGCTGAGTAGAGCATTATCGATACTAAATCTTATCCGAATCAGCTTTCTCCCTTCTCATGCTAACTTCCGGTTTGTGGTAGGAAGCGTCCATACTTCCTAAATCATTTGCGATTTAAATATCTATAGTTTCAGATAGCTCAAGTGCGTCATCGACTTCTATACCAAGGTAACGAACTGTGCTTTCTAGCTTAGTATGACCAAGCCAAATTTGAACAGCTCTCAGGTTTTTCGTTTTTTTATAGATTAACGTTGCTTTAGTGCGCCGCATTGAATGAGTGCCGTATGATGTTACATCCAAGCCAATACTAGCAACCCATTTTTTGACTATTCTTGCATATTGCCGAGTCGTTAAATGGTAATTTTCTTTTATTCTACTTCCAAATAAATAATCACTAGAATGGAGTGATTTAAATGAGATCCATTTTTGCAATGATGCTCTAGTTTTCTTTGTTATTTCAAAGTGAGCAGGAGTTCCTGTTTTTTGTTGAATTAACATTGCTCGCGATTGAACTATAGATCCATGAGCAATATCACGAACTTTCAGTTTTATAAAATCACAGGCTCTAAGTTTCCTATCAAGTGCTAGATTGAACATTGTTAATTATCGCAGATTATGGTCGATGTCTAATCTCGTGCGAATAGACCAGATTTCCTCCAGTTTAAGAGGCAATTTTTGTCCAACAAGCTTACCTTTATTCCAGCTTGGTTTTGGTTGATAAAGTACAATGTTATACATAATTATATTCCTTTGTTTAAGCGAACTATAATTATGAAACTATCTTAATAATATTATGTATTGGAGGTTCCCCATGAAAGATGAACCTGACTGGATTAACCCTGCGAATGATCGTAAGACACCATACAATGATGAAGAAATTGAGTTGTTTGTTGATTTTTATTGAAAACTTTAAAGGTGAGTGGGAAGAGCTGAAATTTAAATTAGGTGAATCAATGGCTCGACAAAAAATAAAAGATGGCTTCATCGCCAAAGATGAAAAAAATTTACTTAATATCGAACCTGGTGATGAAGTTCATTAAGGGTCAAAATTGTGCGCAGTGCTGACGTTAGAGTTTGCTTTGCTAACGGCAGCTCCAAGACTTAAAGCAGTTGTTTGCATTAATGATTCCCTTATGACCTCTGTTCCGACAAAGTGGACATTATCTAAAATATTTTGATAGGAATTTTAGAGCAATCTACAGTTGTTCCACCGCTGTCGAATAAACCTTCATACTAGAAGACATTTCATATATGTA
>Ga0209395_1001777_pt1 | contig 29595 bp, 21 predicted proteins | sample GOMGulsemesocosm_3_FD_184635 | JGI IMG/M metagenome (GOLD analysis project Ga0209395, IMG submission 184635) | Methane-oxidizing microbial communities from mesocosms in the Gulf of Mexico - GOM9D Gulf of Mexico (SPAdes) (version 2) | ecosystem: Environmental > Aquatic > Marine > Cold seeps... | reverse complement strand
CCGGCACTACTACCTGATGATTATATTTTTGATGTGAGTTTACGTTTAAGTTTGTATAAACGTATTGCTAGCTGTAAAAATAAAAATGAGTTAGACGATATTCAAGTAGAATTAATTGACCGCTTCGGTTTACTGCCTCAACCCAGTAAGAATTTAGTTCAAATAGCCAAGTTACGTCTTAAAGCACAAACTATCGGTATCTCACGTATAGAGGCAAGTGCAACCGGTGGCTCTATTGAATTTAGTAATGATACTAGCGTTGATCCAATGTTAATTATTGGCTTAATTCAAAAGAACCCTGCGGTATACAGCATGGCAGGCGCAAGTAAGTTGAAGTTTGTCAAAGCTAACGATGATACACAAAAACGCTTTACCCTAATTGCTAATATCTTAAATGACTTATCCAAATAGTTAATGATAAACTTGGGCAGAGAAAGTTAATTAAATGCTAAAATAGATAACTTTCTCTGCTTCACTAACATGTAAATATTAACTCCGATCCGCACTATACCTGGTGAGATGGGCTGTTTAACCGATTTTTGCCTTAAATACATGGATTTTTAATGAAATACCCTTTTCTAATGACCGCCGCATTAACTTCATTATGCTTATTAACAAGTCAGCATACTATTGCTGCTCAGAGCAGTAGTGCAATAGCAGAAAAACAGGCGCGTTGGTTTGAAATTGAAGTGATTCTTTTTAAACAAATCTCAAAGAGCACAGATAAAGAAGAGCAATTTTCCCCTAGAGACTTAAGCGTTAAAAAGCAACGAGCTTTAGACATGTTAGCGCCGTACTTGTACTTGCAACCAGACATAAGCGCATTAAAGCAGTTATTACCCAATTGTGAGCAAGTAAAAACCACATTACCGTACAACATTGTGCCAAGCACTTTATGGGCTGAAAAGCTAGAAAGTGAAAGTAACGAAGTTGACAATAATGATGCAGACACAGATCCCCTGCAAGCAGAAAACCAGCGTAATCATAATGTCACTCCCGCTCCAGCTCCAGCTTTAGCTAAAGAAAAAGACAAAGATGGAAAAGAAATAATAACACCAATTGAGATGTCAGAGACTGAGCTTTTAGCTGCCTCTAATGAGCTGTCTAAAGAACAGTCTAAAGGGAATGACGATACCAGCGCAGAGCAAGAGCTGAGCAAAACAAGTTATCAAAGCCAATATACTGATATTGAGCTGCCCGTGTATAGTCAATACCCGAGTACCAGCCAAAGCCCACTATGTGTGATACCAGCTGAATTTTTCCAACAGCATTTAACTGCTGAGCAACTCGAACAGTTTACTATCGATAGCTTTCCCGTAGAGAAATTAACAAAGACCGTCAATGGACTTGAACAATGGCAAGACGATGAAAATGGTGAAATCACTTGGGCAAGTGATAAGCCCTATTTAATTAGCCAAGATTCGCTACGATTAAAATCAATTGCTAATAGCATCAAACGCTCTCGCAATTATGCGCCATTGTTACACCTTGGTTGGCGTCAAATTGGTGAAACTAAAAGAAACGCTAAAGCAATGAAGTTATATGCTGGCGAACATCTAGATTTAAATTACCAACAAGCAATTTCTGCTCTTAGTGCTGAACAACACTCACTTGAAATTGAAGCTATATTAGAGCAAAGATTACAAGCACAAACGCTATCTAGCCAAATAGATTTAGTCAGTACTGATAACTATGCGACAAACAATGCGACTACTGATGCACAAGCAAATGATACTCTGAATGAATCTCAAGACTTAGCTAGCAAAAGTGCAAATGATTTCACCCAATTATCTATCTCGGAACAGTTACGCTTGCAAGCAAAACAACAACAGCTAGATAAGCTATTTCAACAGTTCGCCTTATTAGAGAATCAAACTGAAACTTCTGATAATTTGAGTGGTAATACGCATGAATTAAGATACAAGGAAGAAGAAGTTAAGCGTATTGTTACTCAACTTTCCGCAGATATTACTTCAAAAGAGGTAAACTATATCGTTGATAATAGCACCGACAATAAAATATTAATCACAAAACCGTTGCAACCTTGGTCAGTTGATGGACTTTTCAAGGTATATTTAGAAAATCGTTACCTCTTTATCGACACAGAATTAAATATTGTCAAAGAAGATAAATCTCTATCTGTACTGCCTGAGAAGCAAGGAATATTAAACAAAATCAGTAAAAACGCTCGTCAAGCCAATATGGCATCTTTTAAACAAGATCGTCGGGTGATCTCAGGTGAGATTCATTATTTTGACCATCCGCATATCGGCATGATAGTGCAAATTAGACGTTTTGATCCAAGTAAACCCGCTGATGAAGCAGTAACTCAAAATATAAAATAATACCATTTGCATTAATTAAGGTTACAGAATTTAATAAGAATAAATTTTCAAGAACAAGGCGCTTGATTGAGCAATAGCTGGCTATTGGGATTGAAAGCAACGATGTTATTGGATATTTAAGCCATTTAAAAATGATCACTTTGTTAGTGCAATTGGTATAATAGGCTAATTTCAACATTAGTCTCACTCGCCATACAATCACAGTAAAAGGTTAATGAAATGGATAAAGAAATAGAAATTCAAGCAGCGGTATTTCGTCGTTTACTTGCACATTTGGATTCACGTAAAGACGTACAAAATATTGAGTTAATGAACTTAGCTGGCTTTTGCCGCAATTGTTTTAGTAAATGGACAGTCAGTGAAGCAGAGAAATTAGGCGTTGATGTGAGTATCGATACCGCCCGCGAACAGGTTTACGGTATGCCCTACAGTGAATGGAAAGAAAAACATCAGTTGCCCGCTACCGACGAGCAAATGGCAAAATTTAATGAGCTAAATAAAAAATAGCCGTATGGCTACTAACAAGTTTAGTGGCCATATTTCATCTATTTTAGCGTTCATATAAATCGGCAAGGTTATGAAAACTGAGATATTTCATTTTCAGTTAATGCACGCCACTCACCTGGGGCTAAATCACCCAAGGTTATATCCCCAATCTGCTCTCGGTGTAAACCGACTACCCTATTGCCAACCGCCGCAAACATGCGTTTAACTTGATGATATTTACCCTCGGTAATCGTCAGTAATACTTCACTTCTATATGACGCCTCATCAACCAAATCTTCTTGTGCTACTCGCGTTAATATCGCTGGACGTGTCAATGAATCTTCGCCTTGTAACTGAAGTCCTTGCTCAAACCGAGTGATTAACTCAGGCAATTTTTCATCATCAATTTCGCTACGTAACCATACCCTATAGGTTTTTTGGCATTGTTTTTTGGGGGATATGACATTATGTGACCAGCGACCATCATCGGTAATCAACACCAAACCAGTAGTATCGGCGTCTAAACGCCCGGCAATATGCAAATCAAAAGCTTTATCAACTTCAATAAAATTTAATACTGAGGGGTATACTTCATCCACATTTGAACAAATACTATCAACCACTTTATGCAATATATAATAGCGTGAGCCACGCGCCTTTAAGATCTGACCATCAATGGTAATGGCGTTGTTTTCATGAACTTGCATGGCTGCATTTTTAGCGACTTCACCATTAACTCTAACTTCACCCGTTTTAAGCATTTTTTTAGCTTCAGTACGGGTAAGCTCTGTACTCTTACAAATAAATTTATCTAGACGCATAACGCTTTACTGTCTTTTAGACGAAAAATATGGCGCTATTATCCGTATTATGTCTAAACAAGCAATCTATTTGTGACTTATAGCAAGTTGATTAAGTTCTTTCCCACTCAGCGAAAATTAAAGGGTTTAGAGGCAAGGCATTGATTGAAGAGAATGGTTATTCAGGAGAATAAGCTCCTGCACTCTCTAATAAGCTGCCTCCATGCATCGTCCTTATCAAAATCAATAACGCCGCATATACCCCCTTTAAATTCGCCCTATGGGAGCTTACTCAATGACCACTAACATCGTTAAATTTATGTGGTTTAGAATGCAAGACCTAAACAAATTTTCCTTGTTATTGAACATTGAGTAAAGCTCTGAGTTGGGAAGAAACTTAATCACATTGGTATTACTGCCAGCAACACTTTTGATTCTTACAGCTATCTGTTTTTAGCAAAAAAGTATCGCCACGAAAAAAATATAAAAAGAATACTATTAAAAACCTTATTTGTTACTATATTAATGAATGACTTATGGATAAACAGTCAAGTAGCAACTGATAAAGGACTTATTTTGCTAAATTTTTATAAAATCAAATCAATTCGTTTTACTGTCGTTAGTATCTTTGCCATAGCAACCTTGATAACAGCGACGGTTGCGACAAGTTTGCAATACCACTTTAGTCAAAAAATGGCTATTGAATCGGTGAGTCAGCTATTCAAACTATCGAGTCAACACACCAAAGATCATTTAGCCTCAATCGACACTAAAGCAGAAAATGTAACAAAAATTCTCGCTCAGTTTCCTGGCTTAGTGACCGAAAACAGCATTAATGATGATACTTTTAAAGTATTTTCAGAAATCCTTAAAAGCAACCAAAGCTTTTATGCCATCTATATTGGCTTTAACAATGGAGATTTTTATGAGCTTATTAATTTACAAGCAAGTCCATTAATTCGCTCTCAAATCAAAGCTTCACCTGCGGATCGCTGGGTTAGCATTACCATTAGGGGGAAAGGTGAAAATAGACGCAGAATATTTGACTACTTAGACCAAAATCTTGTTAGCCGTACTACCAAAGAAGAATTTAGTGACTACGATGCTAGCCAGCGTCCTTGGTATGTCACCGCAACTAAGAAGCAGGTTAATAAAACGGCTCCTTATCTATTTCAGCACTTGCAGGCACCCGGTCAAACTTATTCAACTATTATTGCCGACACTTCCGCAGTTATTGCCGTTGACATAGCCTTATCATCTTTTCAAGACTATCTGGTAAAACAAGGTAGCGATAAAAATGGCGATATTGACCGCGAAATTTATCTATTTCAAAAGTCAGGTGAGATTATTTCAAGCAACCAAGTGGTAAAAAATTCTGCAGCTAAGCTCCCAATAAAAAAACTTATATTATCTAGCCATCAGCAAAAATTGGTCGCCGCAGCCCCTACCTTGCATGTTGCTAATGAGACAAATTGGGCACCAATAGACTTCACTGTATCTGGCCAACCACAGGGCTACAGCATTGATTTATTAAATATAATTTCATCAATGACAGGATTGAAATTTGAATATATCAATGGCTTTACTTGGTTAGAACTAATAGATAAATTCAAACGCGGTGAAATAGATTTATTACATTCACTTTTTAAGAACGGTAATAATGAGAGTTTAGGTCTAATGTCTTCTTCTTTTCTTCAGTTGCCATTTTCCGTCATCACACAACCGAACAAAAGTCAGATCAAGAGCATCGCAGAACTTAATGGTAAAACCCTAGCCATTCCTGCTGGATGGTCAGTTATTCAAGAAATTAAGCAATACTTCCCTAAGGTCACTGTTATTGAACTTGCTTCAACCAAAGCTGTCCTTAATGCGGTTAAAGAAGGCACTGCCTATGCGGGACTAGATAATGACGTCATATTTAAATATATTCAAAAACAGTTTTTTATTGAAAATATTCAATACCACACTGAAATCGATTTTTCTCCTAGCCAGATTTCGACAGATTTACACATGCTGTTACCGCACTCAAAAACAGAGCTTATGGCTATTATCAACTTAGCTATTGAGGCTATTTCAGATAAGCAACGCGAATTATTAGCTCAGAAGTGGTTGATGATGCCAAGCGATAGCGCTAAAAAAATGACTCAAGAAGTTGTTCCTTACCAAGAGTTAACAGAGTTAGTTAAACAAACCAGTTCTTACAATAGAATACTCTCGACTACGTTTGCCGGAAAAGAGCATTTTATGCTCTTAACTCCCGTTGATGATAAACAAAGCAGCTTCTTAGCCATCATAGTCCCCAAAGATTCCGTTTTTGCGGAAAGTATAGCCAAGGTTAACATTTCAATTTTAATAACGTCTTTATGTTTATTGTTATTTATTCCTTTCAGTTGGTGGTTTTCTGGACCGATAGTAAAACCTATTAAGTTGCTCGCGTTAGAAAATGAAAAAATTAAAAATCGGCAGTATGAAGATGTTGTGAAAGTAGAAAGTAACATTAAAGAGATAGATGAACTTGCCTCCTCTTTATTTGAAATGTCTGTTTCTATTAAAGACCATGAACGAAAACAAGAAGAATTGATGGACTCTTTTATCCAGCTTATCGCACAAACTATTGATGATAAGTCGGCTTATACCGGAGGTCATTGTAATCGAGTACCTGAACTCGGGTTAATGTTAGTTGATGAAGTGGTCAAAGATGAAAGCACCTTTCGCGATTTCTCTTTCAAGTCATCCGCTGAATATCGAGAATTTAAAATTTCTGCTTGGTTACATGATTGTGGAAAAATTATTACCCCTGAGCATATTGTTGATAAAGGAAGTAAGCTTGAAACGATTTACAACCGTATTCATGAGATAAGAATGCGCTTTGAAGTATTATGGCGTGATGCCGAACTTAATTATTACCAAGCAGTGATAGCAAGCCCTGAGCAGAAAAAAACATTAAGACAATCACTTAAAGCCAAACAAGCAAAATTAACCCATGACTTCGCCTTTGTCGCCAATGCCAATGTTGGTGGTGAGTTTATGGCCAACGAAAAAATAGAACGTTTAAATACCATAGGTCAATTAACATGGCAGCGTCATTTTGATAATAGCCTAGGTTTATCTCCTGTTGAGGAGTCACATCTAGCTGAGCATACCAAGCTATCATCTACGTCACTGCCGGTTACCGAGCAACTGCTAGCGGATAAGACTGAACATATTACCCCGAGAACAGAGCAACTAAAATTCGATAAAAAGCTCGGCATAAAAATGGCGGTTCCTAAAGATAAAGCCAATTTAGGTGAGCTATATAACTTATCAATCTCCCGTGGCACCTTAACCACTGAAGATAGGTATGTTATCAACGAACACATTATTGGCACCATTAAGATGTTAGAGCAACTGCCCTTTCCACCTGAGCTTGCCAATGTTCCTCGGTTTGCCTCGACTCATCATGAAACACTGATTGGTACAGGTTACCCAAGACAGTTAACCGCTAAGGAATTATCTATTCCTGAGAGAGTCTTGGTTATTGCTGATATATTCGAAGCATTAACCGCAGCTGATAGACCTTATAAAAAAGCCAAACCCTTAAGTGTCGCCATTAATATTTTACATAAGTTTGCCCTAGATCAGCATATAGATACTGACTTATTTGAGCTATTTTTATCATCTGGTATCTATTTAGTTTACGCAAATAAATACATGAAAAGTGAACAAATAGATGAGGTTGATATCATTCCTTATCTTAGAGCCAACACTGAAATCAAAAAGGCAGGCTGATAAAGAAGAGTATTAAAATATTGTAGATATAAAAATCCTGCGCTTAGTTAACTAAGTACAGGATTTTTTGTATAACTTCACATATTACCAAAAAATATCTTAAAATTATTCAGCTTCGGCTAAATACCAATAACCTTGATTTAATAATTCAGTCGCTAATTCTACAAAAGCAGCATTATGGCTCCATTCACTCATTGCATTTGGCGTTAACATCACGTTATCACAAAGTAGTTTTACGCCATTGGCAATCTCGCTTGAAAATTGCAGCTCAGTGCCATTAATATAGCAAAGCCCCTGCTCTACGGTATCTTCAAAGTAAAATGCACGTAAACCACCTAAACGCTTAATCGCGTGGCTATTTAGTAAATTACTTACTTCTGGTAACTCAAATGGCTCATCAGGCAACATAATATCAAGATCATGTTTAGCTGCTGTTAAAAACTGACCGGTAAATGCTTTGAAGCTCGCTTCATCATCTAATAGGTTTTGAACTTGCGATTTAATACTCGCATAATCATTATTGCTTACTTCACCACTGTGACTTACTACCTGTCTGTCTGGATCGGTTAATAACTGGCTACCTTTTTCATTATCAATTAAATGATCAGCAAAAGCACTGAGTACACTTACCGCTGAGTTTCCGCGAAAGCCAACTGAGAAGCTCATTGAGGTATCAAGTGAAATGCCTTCATGGGGGAATCCTGGCGGAATATACAAGATATCTCCAGTCTCCAGCTCAACATCGATGATAGACTCAAAGGGTTCAACATGTAATAACGCTTCGTGAGCGGCAAATTCTACATGCTCACCGCTCGCTCCTACTCGCCAGTGACGTTTGCCTGAGCCTTGGCAAATGAAAGTATCATAATTATCAATATGTGGACCAACGCTGCCGCCAGGCATAGCAAAACTTGCCATGATATCATCTAAACGCCAGTGAGGAATAAAGCGAAATGGTTCAATAATTTCTGCCGCTTCCTCTGAATAATTATCAAGCGCTTGAACCACTAAAGACCAATCTTGAGTTCCTAAGTGTTCATAGCTTTCAAAAGGGCCAAACGCCGCTTGCCATTGTCCGTCTTTTTTATGAACCAAGCGAGACTCGATTTGTTCTTCCATCGCAAGTCCTGCTAATTCATCAGGTGCAATGGGGTCAACAAAATCTTTAAATCCCTGGCGAAGAACTACGGGTTTTTTTTGCCAATATTCATCGAGGAATTCTTGCTGAGTCATTTGGTTCAAATTTAAGGTATACATAGTGCTCTCTTATCTTTTTACTTACATTAAGCCACGGACATGCCGGCAATTTTATGCCAAAAGCCATTACACTCTACAACACCATCAAGCTCTTTTCTCAAAGGATTTACCAGTTGCTCTCTGAAGTTATCAAGCTGAGTAAAGGCTTCAGTGCTATCAGCACTAATACGGGCAATATCAACCCCCATAGCATCGAGGGCTGGCATTTCATTAATAAGATTATACTGGTAACCGGACATAGTTTGAATACCATTAAGCACAAAAACTCGTTCGCCTTCACGACTATTCATTCGGCGACCTTCTGGATACTTAATACAGCAATATTCACAATCATCTTTTGCTTTATCTTCTGAGCGTGCGGTAAAGCAGCGAGCTGAGTAGGCTAGCGGTAGATAACCCCAAGAAAACACCTCGCACTCAAACTGATCTCTAATACCTGCATCAGAAGCTTGCTCTAATAAGGTTTTAAGCCAATCGCCACTTAATTCAACAGGCATTAACCAACGAGTCATGCCTTGTTTAATCAATACCTTCAGCGTTGATAGGTTGTAACAATTGATCGCAGGACCGGCAACAAACGGCATGTTCAAGTCATGCATTATTTGCACAGCACTTAAATCATTGGCTTCAACTAAAAACTCACCGTTATCACATAAACGCTTTAATACTTGAATCTCAGCGGGCGACTCTAACAAGGTCATGGTCGAGACAACCACTTGTTTGTTAGTATCTTGGGCAACTTCTTGTGCTAAACCAAGCCAGTCTTTCGCTCTAAGCTCACGCCTTTTTGAGCAAACCGTTTCGCCTAAATAAATGATATCGGCGCTAGATGTTTTGGCTTCTTGGTAGAAGTCGGTCACTTCTTGTTTTGGCCAGAAAAACATACTTGGCCCTAAAGAAAATTTCATAATTATTCCTAATTCTAAGATCTGTCATTATGTTAATTGCAGATTAGCTTTAAGCTGTATGGTGTTATTTCAAGGAAGTAACACGGAGTTGACGCCCGTCAACGAGTATTTCTGACGAAGAAATAGCCCCATACAGCGACAAGGTAATTGTCAATTATTGCCATTTTCGGTGATAAGCACCTAATGTAGTTTGTGAGCCTTCAGATAAGTTGGCTAAAGTATTCATCCACGCGCCTTCAACAGCAAAGTTTTCAGGGTTGTGTTGGTATCTGTCTAAGGCCATGCGCCACGTTTTTGCCACTTGCTCAACATACGCAGGACTACGTTGACGACCTTCAATTTTAACTGACACTATGCCCATTTTTATCAGTTCAGGGATAAGCTCTAGGGTGTTTAAACTGGTTGGCTCTTCAAGGGCATGATAAACGTTATCATCGACTTCAAAACGGCCTTTGCAAAGTGTGGGGTAACCGGCATTTTCATCGGGCTGATAGCGGTCAATAAGCACGTCATTTAAACGTGACTCTAAGCCTTTATCGGTTTCTTGCCAGCGTACATATTTTGCTGGCGAGCAAGCACCAACGGTATTAGGAGATTCGCCTGTCATGTATGAAGATAAATAACAGCGCCCTTCTGCCATAATACATAAACTGCCAAAGGCAAATACCTCTAATGGCACCGGGCTACTTTTAGCCAACTGCCTAACTTGTTGCACCGATAAAACGCGCGGTAATACCACACGGCTAACATCAAAATTATTTTTAAAAAACTTTATCGCTTCAAGATTTGTTGTTGAGGCTTGTACTGATACATGTCGTTCAACATCAGGATACTTAGTTGCGGCATAATCAAGCACGCCTAAATCAGCAATAATTAACGCATCACTGCCGATAGCGACGGCATTATCAACCGCTTTTTGCCAGCGCTCTTCACCTCCTGCATGCGCAAAAGTATTAATAGCAACATGCAATTTTTTACCACGCTCATGAACATAATCAGACGCTTTGGCTAACTTACCATCATTAAAATTAAGACCAGCAAAATGCCGAGCATTGGTATCGTCTTTCATACCAATGTAAACAGCATCTGCGCCATTATCGATAGCTGTTTTTAATGCTGGTAGATTTCCAGCAGGACAAAGTAATTCCACAACCACTCCAGTTTTTTGTTTGAAACAAACTTTTTCAGCAGTGTATGTTGTTCATCAATAGTCTTTATTGATGTGCATTAAAGAAAACTTGATCTGCAATATTAATTAATTTTTATGCCTTGCTAAAATACCAGCCATTATAGAAATAACTATAGAGTCGTAACGTGTTTAAATTATCAGCCGTATTACCTTATGCAAATAACATTACCGCAACATTACCCAAACTTGAGCAAAAGTTACCATTAAAATTTAAGGCTAGTTTAATTGACGTTATGCCTAAAGTTTTGCGACCAAGTTTACGTTTATTGCCTTTTAGTGCGCAAAAGTCTCTGCTAATTCCTGCCCTGCACACTATTTTTAATGAAGCGATAGAAGATGGTGACTTTGAGTTTTTACAAAGTAAGTGGCTTAAGATTTCAATTATCGATTTACAACTAGACTGGTGGTTAAGCTTTGATAAAAATCAATTAATTATGGCGGCACCTGCTGATAATATCGCCGAAGATGTAAGCTTTAGTGCTAATGGTGATGATTTAATTCTAATTGCAGGGCGTAAACAAGATCCCGATACCTTGTTCTTTCAACGTCGTTTAAAAATTGAAGGAGACACTGAGTTAGGTTTAGAAGTGAAAAACTTAATTGATGCGATTGATATTGATCAACTACCGAGCTCTGTGCATAGTTTAGTCGATTTTAGTGCCAATTTTTTACAAAACACACGTAATGAATTAACCAAACCATAAGCCTTAGCGAGAGACATAACCAAAATACAAAACTTGTTATCTTCGAAGTGTCTAGTCGAAGATCCAGTATTAGCACAGTAATCAGTAATAGATTCCCGACAAGAGACTTCGGGAATGACAGTATGGAACTTGAAGTCTCTTGTCGCTGGTGCTTACTTTTAAAGTGTTAAAGTATTAACGTAAACTAGCAGCATACGCTCTCGCTTTTTCCAAGTCTTCAGGCGTATCAACTCCTTCAACTGGCACATGACTATTTGCTACTGCTACATGTATCTTCTCACCTTGATACAAGACCCTTAGTTGCTCTAACGCCTCAACCTGCTCTAACTCGCTGGTTGGCCAATTAACATAATCCTTAATAAAACCGGCACGGTAAGCGTAAATACCCACATGTCTTAAGTAAAAATCACCAATGGCTTTAATATTTTCATCAGTACTTGCCTTGGCCGTTAAAAATCGTTCTCTGTCATATGGAATTGTCGCGCGAGAAAAATACAGTGCATAACCATCTTTATCGAGTAGTACTTTCACCGCATTAGGATTAAATGCTTCTTCAACCGAATTTATATTAATCGCCAGCGTAGACATACGTGCAACATGATGATTATTCTGCTGGTTAGCCAAGTTATTGGCCACTTGCGCTATATTCTCAGGTGGAATAAAAGGTTCATCACCTTGAACATTGACAATGATTTCATCATCACTAAATTCATATTGCTGCATCACCTCAGCAAGGCGCTCAGTACCTGATTGATGATCTGCGCGAGTTTTACACACCTCGCCACCAAAGCCATATACAACCTCTGCAACTTTATCATTATCAGTGGCAATAATAACTTTACTTGCTCCGCTTAACTTCGCTTTTTCAACTACCCATTGGATCATAGGTTTGCCGTTAATATCGGCCAATACTTTTCCAGGGAGGCGTGACGATTCATATCTTGCAGGAATAACTACAATAAACTCAGCGCCATTGTTTTCACGGTTACCATTCTCACCGTTATCGCTAACAGACATAGTATCTACCCTACTCAGCTGACGGACTAGAGTTAATGTCGCGCGCTTCGCCTTCAAGTAGCACAGGAATATCTTTTTCGATGCGATAGGCTAAGCGGTCAAAGTTACAAATAAGCTCTTGTGCTGCTTTATCGTAATCTAACTTACCTTTACATACTGGGCAGGCAAGAATTTCCATTAATTTTGTGTCAAAAGCCATAATCATTTCTCACTGTTATTTATGAACGCCACATTAGATTGCGGCTTTAATTTTATCTTGTAATACTTGCTGCTCTGCTAGCGTAAACGTCGCATCTACAGGTAAGTACCACCAATTATCTTTACAAAAGTCACGGCATTTCACCGCATCTTTTTCTGTCATAAGTAAAGGGGTATTATCATCAAACTCGGTAAAATCAGCAAGCGTAAAACTGTGATGATCAACAAAGCTTTGTTGTTTATTTATGACAAAATGGTTGTTTTCTAAGGTATCAAAAAATCGTTGCGGTGCACCAATGCCTGCAATAGCGTTGACACTGTGATGAGAATTAATAAAATCACTCAACTTTACATACTCGCCCGTTTGTAAATTACAAAGCTCTTTTGCTTTTAGCGTCATAGCGATAGATTCAAAGCTGTTATTATTGCTCAATGTTTCGCCACCATTGTAAATAACTAAATCACTATTTTCTAAGCGCCATTGGCCTTCTCGTAAAGGTCCCGCAGGTAATAATAAGCCATTACCAAATAAACGGTTTCCATCAACAATTATAAGCTCGACTGCACGCTCTAAACGATAGTGCTGCAAACCATCATCACTAATAATAATATCGCACCCTTGCTTGATAAGCAGCTCGGCACTCGCTATACGATCACTCCCAACCGCAACAGCTACCTGACAGCGCTGCAGAATAAGTATTGGCTCATCACCTGCCTCTAGAGCTGTTGAGTTGTCATTGAGTAAATAAGGATAATGCGGCGCTTGTCCGCCATAACCTCTAGATATTACACCTGGAGTTAAGCCAAGTGAGCGGCAAAGCTCAACAAGATGAATCACAATCGGCGTTTTACCATTGCCACCAATACCAATATTACCCACCACAATAACGGGTTTACTAACTTTGTAGGCCTTTGATAAACCAAATTTAAAACTAAGACGTCTTAGTGAACTAAGCAGCCAAAAAAGAGCGGACAAAGGTAACAATATAGGTACCAGAAACCACTTGGCAGCATGTTTATTAAACCAAACCTTTTCAATTAAGCGCATAGACTAGCCCCCTATTCAAATTGGAAGCTATGTAATTGGGCATAGGCACCTTGTTTGGCTAATAAACTTCGATGATTGCCCTGCTCAACTATTTTACCTTGGTCCATAACAATTATTTTATCTGCATTTTCGATAGTGGATAATCGATGGGCAATAACGATTGAAGTACGGTTTTGTTGTAACGTTTGTAGCGCATCTTGAATATGACGTTCAGATTCTGTATCTAAAGCGCTGGTAGCCTCATCTAAAATCAAGAAAGGCGTATCACATAACAAAGCGCGAGCAATGGCGACTCGTTGGCGTTGACCACCTGACAGTAAAGCACCATTTTCACCTATATTGGTTTCAAGTCCGTGCGGCATATTCTCAGCAAATTCCATGACATGAGCACTTTTAGCAGCGGCAATAATTTCATCTTCGGTGGCATCAGGTTTACCATAGGCAATATTGTTGGCAAGAGTATCGTTAAACAAGACAACCTGCTGAGAAACATACGAGAATTGTTTACGTAAATCTTTTAATTTAAACTGTTCAATATTGGTATCATTAATCAATATTTCGCCACTGCTGGCATCGTAAAAACGTAATAGCAATGAACTGGCCGTTGATTTACCACTGCCTGATCGCCCTACTAAAGCAAGGGTTTCACCGGGTGCTAAATCAAAAGAAAGATCACTTAAGGCCAGCTTCCCTTGCGGGTCGTTTTCGTTACCTGTTTCGACTTTATCATAAGCAAAATCTACTTTGTTAAACGATAAAGTGCCAGAGGCTCTATCAAGTTCTTTATCACCAGTATCTTTTTCTTTTTCATGGTCGAGTATCGAAAATATGCTAACGCAAGCTGCCATGCCTTGCTGAAATTCAGCATTAACATTGGTTAGCATTTTTAAAGGTCTTAGCAACATGGTCATATAAGCGATAACACTAGTAAAGGTACCTGGCGTGATGCTTTCACTTAAAGCATCAGAGGTAATAGCATAAAAAACAAAAGCTAAGGCAAAAGAGGCAATTACCTGAATAATCGGCACACTAGCTGATTTGGTCGCCATCATTTTCATACGCTGCTGACGATTATGTTTGTTTATCTTGGCAAAGCGGTCAAATTCACGTTGTTGACCACCAAAAGTTAATACCACTTTATGACCATTAAAGGTTTGCTCTGCCGCCGTAGTAACTTCGCCCATAGCGCCTTGAATATTTTTACTGACTTTGCGAAAGCGTTTTGAAACAACACTAACAATTACCGCAATAACAGGCGTAATAAGTAAGAATATTAATGATAACTGCCAGCTCATATAAAACATTAAGCCCAATAAACCAAGTACAAAGGCGCTTTGCTGGACAATAGTTAAAATTGACTTACTGACAGAGTTTAATACTTGTTCGGTATCAAACGTTATTTTAGAGATAAGCGCGCCCGTTGACTGCTTATCATGAAAGGCTACCGGCATAGCCATAATATGTTCAAATAACTTTTGCCTTAAATCAGCAACAACATTATTGCCCACCCAAGCGAGACAATAGTTGGCAACAAAATGAGCAATTCCACGAACAATAAAAGCGCAGACAATAAAGATCGGTGCCCACTTCATAAAGTTCTTATTTTCTCCGGCAAGACCTTCATCGATTAAAGGCTGTAGTTTCGATAAAAAATAAACATCTATTGAGGCATAACCCAACATGCCAATAATAGCCGCAACAAAACCCAATTTATAAGGCTTAGCGTAACTAACAAGACGTTTGAAGTTTTGCCAAGCAGTTGCATCGTTAGATTTTTGAGAAAGTAGTAAGGCGCTATTAGGTGAAGATGATGCCATTAGTTATGATTACTCGAATAGTTAAATAGGCTAAAGGAAAAATTGATAAGTCATTATGATGCTTACTTAGTCGAAATAGTATTTTACCGTGAATTGGCGTGACAACCAACAAAAACTATAACCAGAACAATAACAAACTTAGTAACAAGAAATATCACAAGCTAAACAAAGTCACTTGTCAGAGAAAAGTATCAGGGTGTTTCCTAAAAAAGTTAATGGCTGAACCAAAAAGGTCTTAAATCCTCAACATAGTTTTGTGTACTTACCCCATTTTCATCAAGGGTTATGATTATTTGCCCCAGCTCTGCACTATTTAATAAGGTAATTTCCCTTTCACGATAACGCGCTTTAACAACTTCGACTGGCATAGACCAACGATTGATATAACCAGCGCTGACAATCGCAACCTCAGGTGATATTTGACTAAGAAATTCCCAACTGGATGAAGTTTTAGAGCCATGATGAGGTACTTGCAGTACATCCGTGGTTAAATTCGGGTAGATAGCTAATAATTGTCGCTCTACTTTCGAGGTAATATCACCCGTTAAAAGCAACTTATTGCCCTGCAGATCACTGATTAAAATGACACATGAATCATCATTTTTTTGTTTAGTTTTATTATGTATTACATCAGGGTTTTCTATTCCTAAAGGCCATAAAATCTTAAAATTTAAGGCCTGCCAAGAAAAGCTCTGACTTGGGTTGCACGCTGTGATCGGTATTTTACTCACTGTAATTGCTGTTGTAGCTGAATTTAACCGATTTAACTTAGCAATATTTTCATCATTACTGAGTATTTCATTAATTGAAATATTCTCGATCAAGCTATTGATTCCGCCAGCATGATCATTGTCGCTGTGACTCAATATCACTTTATCTAGCCCTTCGATGCCAGTATATTGCAAAAATGGTAATATCACGGCCTCACTTAATACAAAGCCACTGGGATATGCCGCGCCAGTATCATATAAAATGGCATGGTGATTACGTTTTATTAATACCGATAGTCCCTGCCCTACATCAAAAAAGCTGATTTCCCACGGGGTAAAGTCATGCGTTAATTGCTCTTCAACATTATTATCACGCTTGTTAGCCGTTACTGGCCCAATAAACGTATCCCTAAAAATAATTTCTTGAACTGCCTTGCTCGACAAACTCATGCCTAATATTAGGCTAAGTAGAGCCAAGGTAAATTGTTTAACGTTTTTCTGCCTGATAAACCCGAAGAGGTAAAAAATAACAAAAGCGCCAATGCCCATGGCCAATACAAGCGATTGTTGAGCAAAAGAAAGTGAGATAATGGCATAAGGTTGCTCACCAAGCAGTTTAAGGTAATACCACAGCCAAGTTAATGATTGTAGTGAAAGCATCATAAACCACTGCGCTAAAGACTCACTCAATGGCATCAACAATACTGAAATGAGTGCGGTAGGTATACTAAAAATACTCATCCAAGGTACTGCTATAACATTGGCAAATAAGCTTACCAAGGATATCTGCTGGAAAAATAAGGCGGTTATTGGCATTAACATTAATGTCAGAGATATTTGAATAATAAATAACCCTTTAACAAAGCGCCAAGCTGAGCAACCCTTATATAACCAAGCCCTAAATCGCCATAAGGTGACAAAAATAATAGCGACCGCATAAAAAGACAGCCAAAAGCTTGCCGTTAATAAGCTAAAGGGACTGATAAGTAACAAAACGAATAGCGTGATTAACAATAAACGTTTTGCTGTCAACTTGATGCCAACTAAGCGACTGAGCCAGTATAAGTTTAACATTACCAAGGCACGCTGTGTTGGCAGAGAAAAACCAGCTAAATAGGCATATATTGTCGCCATTAAGATACTTACCACAATAGCAATATATCGCATGTTAAACTGTTGCCAACGATCACCTTGTAAAGGGAGATATTGGGCAATTAACATCATGATGAAAAAAGCGCTACCGGCCAATAATCCAATATGCAGTCCTGATATGGCGATAAGGTGACTAGTGCCAGTCGCCTGTAATACCTGCCACAACTCAGGTCTTAATAAACTACGCTCACCAAAAGCTAACGCCAACAAAATGGGGGTTAACTCGTTATCTGGTGTTAAACCTTGATATTGCGCAAATAAAGTTTGTCTTAGGGTAGTTTTGTCTGTGAGTAGTCTATTTGTATTTAAACCTTCTACAATTTTTGAAGGTGTTAAATCTGTAGATTGCATTGCTGTGTGAGATGCTATTTTCTTCTTTTTAGGATTAACCACATAACCGGTAGCAACAATATTATGTGCCTTAAGCCAACTTAAATAATTGAAAGTACCTATATTAGCTAAACCATGAGCAGGCTTAAGCTTAACATTAAGCAAAAGTTGCTGGCCTTGGGCAATAGCCATAGTTGATCTTTGCCAACTTAATCGAATGATGAAGGGACTATCTAGCTTATTGCGATTAACCTTATTGACAAGTAAATTAAATCGTTTGGTTAAAGCTGTTTTTTTTAAATCGCTATTTTCTGATATATTTTCATCTAACGGACTCTGGGGTTTAACTTGTATGCTAAGTACTTCACCTTCGACCACAAAGACTTGTTTGCTTTGCATTAAATCAATAAAGGTGTTTGGTAACTGGTTATGATAGAGGTAAGCTTGACTTAAGATCCACAAGGCTCCAAACCATAATCCCGAACTAGAACGTAAGTTTTTATAGCAATAAAAGCCAATAGCCAGACAAAGAAGTAAAAATAGCTGAAAAAGCGCTGGCACTTCCGGCAAAAATAGGGACAATATAGCACCAAGAAAAAATGTCAGTAACCACCAATCCATAGTGATACAAAATCCTTTTATATTTTGCGGTGAAACTCTCTCGTTAACGCTTTTCTGACATTAGTAATTGCGTTAATTAACAAGTCTTTCTATTTAAATTCATATTAATAGATTAACTTAAAATAGATTAATAGAATTATTACCAACTCACTTTTCGTTAAGGGATCTATAAAAGTATATGCCCAAAAAAACCATTAAACGTATGATGCCTGATCATCAAACGATAAAAGAAAATAAATACCTCAAAATTTTTGGTAACTTATTGCATAACGCCAATCTTTGGCATTTAAATCGTCACTCGGTTGCTAAAGCCTTTGCAGTCGGTTTATTTTTTGCTTTCATCCCAGTGCCGTTTCAAATGGTTTTAGCCGCTGGTATTGCTATTATAGTACATGCAAATCTACCGCTTTCTATTGCCTTGGTTTGGATAACAAACCCGCTTACCATGCCTTTAATTTTTTACGTTTGTTATTTAGTGGGCACTTGGGTATTAGCGGTGCCTGAACAAGACTTTGATTTTCATGCGAGTTGGCAATGGGTATTAGATAGTTTATCAACCATAGGACCAGCATTTTTAGTTGGCTGTGGAGTACTTGCCGTTGCTTTTTCTATACTCGGCTACTTTTCAATTCAAGCATTGTGGCGTTACCAAACGATTAAAGCATGGAAAAATCGACCACATAGACATCATACTAAGTGATGTATATCTGACACCTTCAATATAGCAAAAGCGTGAGTAACAGAGAGTTATAAGAGTGTTCATTAATATCTGTTGATTAAAATCTTTCCCGCTCTGAGCAGAAAAGAAATTTAATCTCATTGGTATAAAATTATATGAGTAACTCTATAACCGCAAGACAACCTTTAGCTTCAGCGCGGTTAACTAAAGATAGTTTTCCGCCATGCCCTTCAATTATCTGTCGACACAATACAAGACCTATACCCGATCCTTTAGTCTTGGTTGTGTAAAAAGGTACAAATAAGTTATCAGGGTTACTCACACCTGTACCATCATCAACAATAATAAGTTTGAAGTTTTTGCCAACCCGTTGCCAGCTAATTGAAACTTTGCCCGAAACACCCGTATTTTTGATAGCTTCAACGGCATTTTTAACTAAATTAATCAGTACTTGTTCAAGCTGAACCACGTCAACAGATAAGCTAACATCTTCAATGGTTATCATTTCAACCGTATCTTCGGGGTAAAGCTTAGTGACTTTACTAACAAGATTGGTAATTGATGTTAACTGTTTTACCGGCTCTGGCAGACTCGCTATTTGCTTATAACTATTAACAAAATTCCCCAAGTTATTTGTGCGTTGAGCAATCACAGTCAAGCCTTCAAGCAGAAAATCGCTATGCTCCTCAATATCTGTTGATTTAGTCAATAAACGTTTTAAGCTCTGACTTATCGAGCCGATAGGAGATAAAGAGTTATTAATTTCATGGCTGATGACTCGTACCAAGGCTTGCCAGGCTTTACGCTCTTCACTACGTAACATGGTACTTACATCGGTAATAAATAACAGTTCCTGTTGTTTGCCATCTTTGCGATAGACTTCCTTGTGCACATTAAATTTTCCTTGCTGACCGGAAAACGTTAATGTCATCACTTGACTTTGGCCATTACCAATAGCATCGACTTGCGCTAACTGGTTATCAGTATCGGTAAAAAATTTATCATTATCACTGCCTGTTAGCTGTAATAGTTTACGTGCTGTCGGATTACACAACACCAATTCATTACTGTCATTGAACGCAATAATAGCCACATCAATATGTTTGATCACAGTTTGTAGCAAGAGTTGACTTTCAATAGATTCAATTCGCTGTTTATTTAATCGCAAAGCAAGACTATTAATAGCGCCAACAAGTTCATTAAGTGCCTTATCACCCTCACTGGTTCGTGCCCTAAGACTGTAGTCACCTTGCACCATAGCATCAAGCAGATTACTTAAACTTCGAAACTGATACGCCGATTTCTGATGAATTTTACTATGGCAAAATACAATAATTAAACCGCCAACTAACATCACTAACAGCACTAAGTATATTGAGATGTTGGCGTAAAACATGACCCATATAAGCAGCAGATATGGAGGTAGAGCAGCAAGTAAGGACAATTTAGTGAGCTGTCCTTCAAATGATGTCTTTCTTTCATTAAGTTCTACTTTTTGGAACTTATCTTGATTTGGGTTTTCATTCAACATCATTTATTTGGCTCTATTGTAGTTTGGTGTTGTTGAGTAAACGAGCGAGACGCATAAACCCTTACATGGGGCTCAACACAAGCATCCTTGCTTGTGAAGCTTGCTCTGTTCACATCAGCAACACCTTCCTTTAAATCAGTGTGTTACATTATAGACAACAGTGTTCTACAACCGATCCATTTCTTTATAATTCTGTTGATTGACTGGGCTGATGAACTTGTTAATTATTTTGTCGTTTATCTTAGGTGAAATAGCTTATGTTTTATCTAAACGCCTATATAAAGCACTGCGACTAAGTCCTAATGACTTTGCCGCTTTTAATACGTTGCCATCAAAATGCGATAAGCGCTGATCTATCAAGTTTAATTCTAAATCGGCCAAACTTAATAGCTCTGTTTCATTTGGGCTTACCGGCATAACGTCAGCTTGCGCTATGCCAGTAAGTTTCATAGGTAAACCAAGATCAGCTGCACCAATCACATCGCCATGAGACAATATTTGAGCGCGTTCCATCACATGATTAAGCTCCCTGATATTGCCGGGCCAGCTATAGGCCTCTAAGGCTTTTTTTGCGGGTTCATCTAAGGTCAATTTTGCTTGTCCATGCTTAGTCGCCGATTGTGATAAAAAAGCATCTGCCAGCAAGATAATGTCTTCTTTTCGAGCTCTTAAAGGGGGAACTTCAATGGTAAAAGTATTGACCCGGTATAATAAATCTTTACGAAATTTACCGGTAGCAACGGCTTCATTCAAATCAGCATTTGTAGCACAAATTACCCTGACATCTACCGATTGGGTTTTACTAGCACCCACTTTTTCAAATTGTTGTTCTTCTAATACTCGCAATAATTTACCCTGCTGGGAGTATGGCGTATTGGCAATTTCGTCTAAAAATAAACTGCCACCATCGGCTAGTTCAAACCGGCCAATGCGTGTAGATTTTGCATCAGTAAAGGCGCCCTTTACATGACCAAACATTTCACTCTCAAATAAAGTTTCAGTTACCGCGCCCATATTCACCGATATTTGCGTGTCTAAGTGGCGTGTAGACTTTTGATGGATATAACGGGCAAACATACTTTTCCCGGTGCCATTTTCTCCGGTAAGTAAGACACTGGCATTACTTTTAGCCACTTGTTCAATCGTTGCCATGGTTTTTCGCATTACTGGCGATTGGCTAATGATATCTCCTTCAAACTCGCTATCTAAATGTTGCTGTAGCAGCTGGTTTTGTTGGCTGAGTTTTTGGGTGTTTTTTTCACTTTGCGCTAATTTTATTTGATTGCAGATAATATTAATTAAGCGGTCAACTTCCCACGGTTTTTGTACAAAATCATTGGCACCATTTTGCATCGTACTAACGGCTACCTCAACGGTTGCCCAGCCGGTCATAACCACTATAGGTAAGTCTTCATCAAGCTTTCTAATGTCCGCAATGAGTGTCAGTCCCTCATCCCCTGATGTGGTATCAAGAGAATAATTTAAGTCCATTAAGACCAAATCAAATTGCGTATTTTTAATCGCAGCTAAAGCTGAGCTTGGTGTTTGACATAGGTTAACGCTATAACCTTCTGGTATCAGTAAAATTTTTAAGGCTGACAGTATATCGAGGTCGTCATCGACTAATAGAATGTTTTGTTTCATTACGTTTAATTATTTACCCTAATTCCGATTAATTAACATAGGCCATTAAAAAGCAGAAAAGCAGAAAAGCAGAAAATATTAACTATTCCCTGCCCTAGCTTATACTCTGCTTTATTTGTTCTTATTATTCATAATGTAATGCTTGGCTTGGCTCTAACCTTAACGCATTTTTTGTTGGTAAGTAAGTCGCTACCAGCACAGTAGCAACCACTATACTCACCATAATAATGACCATTAAGGCTAATGACGAATATGAAGTACCAAACATTTGCGCGATAGCAAAGCCCATAAAACCACCGGCTAAAATACCAGGTATACCACCCCAAAGTAATAATTTCACCCCCGCAAAGATAAACTCTCGGCTAATTCTTTCTTCGTCAGCACCTAATGCCCGTTTAATACCTATTTCCTGCGTTCGTTGGCTTATGGTATTTGCCATAACACCATAAATACCACTTGCTGCTAATACCACACCAGCAAGGGCAAAGATTGCTGTTAAGCTACTAATAAAAACGACCGGCGCTGTAATTCTATCGTTGCTGGCTTGATACGTTTCAATACGGTATGAAGCGAGTTCACTATCAATACCCTGTAAAACCTTACGTAAATGTTTTACTGCAAGACTTCCATTTGAACTTAATTGCATGGCAATAGTCAGCTGATTTCGTGGTGCTTGAGTTAAAGGTCTATAAAACGTAGGCATACTGGCTGCATCACCGTCTCTGTTACCTTGAATGGTATGCTCAACGACGCCGACAATAGTCACCCATTCAATATTGTCTTGCGCTGTCTTAGCTAAACGAAATCTCTGGCCCAAAGCACCCTGCTCTGGAAAATGACGCTTGGCAAAACCTTCAGAAACCAAAGCGGTCGCTTTAGTCAAACCATCATCACTATTGTTAAAATAACGCCCTTGACGTAATTCAACGCCCAACTTTGCTAAAGCGCCAGGCATAGTGGCAATGTCATTAGCACTTGGATAACTATTGTTACTATCCTTGCTATATTCTTTACCTTCAATGATGACTTTCGAGATTGAACTATAGTGCCCTGGTAACGAGGTGGCCAACATAACCGCTTCAATTGCACCACTGTTTTCTAAGCGTGATTGTAACGTTTTACTAAAAAGTGCCTTTTTAGCATCCGTATCATACTTAGCTGCGGGTAATAAAACACTAGCCACTAAGGTATTTTCGGTTTTAGCCCCCATATCTCTATTGGTTTGCTCATATGCAGATTGCACCATCACTGCAGAGGAAATTAATACCGTCATAGAAATAAATATTTCACTAATAACCAGAACACGATTCAGACGTCCTGCCTTTTTTCCTTGTGCTCCGCGAGTACCATCGCGTAAAACAGCATTAAAGTCACCACCAGTACTTCGCCAAGCAGGTAAAAAACCGGTAACAAAGATAGTGCTAATCAAAATGGTTAAAAACAAGGTTACCGTATAGCTATCGATACCAAAATCCCACCAAAATGCTAATGGGTCAGCAAAGAAAGTCGCAACAATCGGCTCTGTTATCTCTAAGCCCCAAGCCATCACTAAAAACCCTATCATACCGCCCAGTGTACAAATAATGGTACTTTCCCATAACATCTGACTAATTAACCGAGATCTAGGTGCACCTAGTGCAACTCTTATCGCCGTTTCTTTACCTCGCTCTAGTGCGCGAGATAATAATAAATTACCAACATTTATCGACGCTAACAGTAGAATTAACAAAGCAACGGTATGCATAGTATAAATAACGGGTGCACCGTCAGCGCCACCAACACCCGGAATTGAAGTGACATGAGCACCAACACCCGTATTTGTTTGTGGGTGTTGATTCTCAATTCGTTTCATAACAAGGCTCAGTTCACGATTTACCTCAGCCATAGTCGCGCCATCTTTTAAGTGTGCTAAACCACGTAGTGTCGTGCTGTTTTCTCGGACTAATTGTTTAGGATCAATTTGTAAAGGCAGCCATATTTGGGCATTTCGGGGGAACAAATACCCTTTTGGCATCACACCTACCACATTATGCTTTTCACCATTAATGCGCATGTGTTGGTTGAGTACATCTTTATCGCCGCTGAACTGGCTTTGCCACAGCTCATAACCGATAACAACAACCTTCTCTGCCCCCATCTTCTCATCTTCAGACCTAAACCCTCGTCCTAAAATTGGCTCAGTTCGAGTCAGTTGAAATATATTCGCTTGTGCCATTACCGCAGGAAATCTTATCGCCCCCTCAGTTGCTGAAACAACAACATTCGCGTTGGTATAACCACCGAATTCCTTTAAACCTTTTACGCTACTTTTGATTTCGGCGTAATCTAGGGCGTTAACTCTATAGGCATCTTCCTTGCCATTAATAGAGCCACTGACCATGACTAGAGAAGCACCATCTTGAAAGTTTAAATCTTTAAACAAAATAGTGTGGAAAAACGAGAACATATAAACACTCAAACCTATGCCTGTCGCCATCACTAAAGTAGTCAGTGCAGTAAAGCCAGGTTTTTTCGATAATAACCTGACTGCATATTTAAAATCTTGCCATATCATAGTCATTCTCCCTAAGCTGCTACTGTGGTGTTTGATTTATTTTCTTTACCTAATGATGTATCACTAATCACTTGTCCATCTAAAATATCTATATTACGAGCAGCTCGCTGTGCTGAGCGCGGATCATGAGTAACCATACAAATAGTGGCGCCTTCTGCATGTAATAAGTCTAAAAGTTCCATCACAGCTTCAGCATTTTTCGAGTCTAAATTACCTGTTGGCTCATCTGCTAGGATAATTGAAGGGTTGCCAGCAATAGCACGAGCCACGGCAATACGTTGCTGCTGACCACCAGAAAGCTGCGAAGGATAATGCTTAGCTCTATGGGACATGTTCACTTTTTCCAAAGCATTGGCTACCATTTTTTGTCTTTGCGCTTTATCAAGGTCTTTACGGTAAGTTAAGGGTAATTCGATATTTTCTTCAACATCAAGATCGCTGATCAGATTAAAAGACTGAAAGATAAAACCTATTTCCATATTGCGAATTCTAGCGCGTTCTTTTTTCGATATATTAGAAACATCATGTTCAGCCAACTGGTACAAACCTTCTGTGCTAGCATCTAATAAACCTAATAACGAAAGTAAAGTAGATTTTCCACAACCAGAAGGGCCTGAAATTGAGACATACTCACCCTTATCAATGGTTAACGTTATGTTTGCTAACGCATGGGTTTCTACTTCATCGGTAAAAAATACTTTCTGAATGTTCTCTAGTTTTATTAATGTATTGCTCATTGTTTTATCCTTCTGATGTTCAATTATTTTATAGTGTTCTGTATTGTTATATTTGCTTTAGTTGATTATTTTTAGTTAATTCTTACGGTTTGATATTTTTGCCAGCTACTTGCATCTGAAATGATAATTCTGTCTCCCTCAGCTAAACCTTCAATTACTTGTATTTGGTTAATAGAGCCTTTACCTAATTTAACCTGGGTACGCTGTGCTAAATTGCCATCTTGATTTAACTTGTAAATGGTTGAATTGGATTGCCTTTGCGAAAAGAGGGGGCGGCTTACAAACAAGGTATCGTCAATATCGGTGATCATGATTTCACCATCGACACTCAAATCGGGTCTCGCGTCACTAGGTAATGCTTGTGTGAAGGTTACATCTACTTGAACGTTGCCATTAACAACAGCAGGGTCTACGCGAGCAACAATGCCACTTATGGTATTATTGCGTGTATCAATAGTGACCTGCTGGCCAATACTGACTTCGCCTATTAAAAGCTCTGCAACTTGTAACTCGGCAATAAGTGAGTCTTGCTGTGCAAGTTTAGCTAAGTTGCTGCCCATACTTACACGCTGCCCGGGTTCAACAGCGACATCTTGAACAACGCTATCCAGACTGGCATAAATCATCAAGTTTTTAACTTGTTGTTCTGCTCGCTCAAGTGTTTTGCGCATTTTATTGATACGTGAGTTGTGGGCATTGTCTTGAACAACAATATTTTCGGTCATGCTAACCAGCACTTCTTGTTGAATTTTCCAGCGTTGATTAAACTGCTGGGTTTCTAACTTAGTCTTTTCATAATCGATTTTTGAAACCGCGCCGGTTTTATTATCAAATAACTCGCGTTGGGCATCGAGTTTTAACTTACTACTTTGATAGTTTAGCTTGGCATCTAGCATGCGTGCTTTTTGAAACAATAATCCCGACTTTTGCTCTGCTTGGCTTGCTTTACTTTCTGCAAGCACTGTTTCCAGCTCCCATTTTGTCTCTTCTTGCAGCTGCTTTAATCTAGGATTACTCAGTTCAATAATCAACTCTCCTTTTTTCACCGATTTCCCTGGTTTTACAACAACGCGTTCAACATGACCGTCAACACTTGCAGCTAACCATTTAATTTTATCAGGGACTAATGAGCCTGAGCCTCTCACTGTAATAGAAAATTTCCCTTGCTTAACTTCACCATATACCAAGGTATCATTATCAATAACGTAGTCTGCTTGAAGCAAAAAGGCACTATAGTGTAGGGCTACAGCCAGGACGGCGATGACTAGAGCCAATGGCCATATTCTTTTTAGTAAGGTTTTCTTTTGTTTTTTAACGGCAATATCCAAGGGGTATACTCCAATAAGTTTTCTTACTGTGAGTTATTGCAGTCTTCGTACCACAACAGGTAAGATACTGATAAATAGATTAAAAACACCGACTGTTTGAATGTGTATGGAAAAGTATGTTCCATTAATGGGAAAATGCACTTTTTTTACTTTCCCATGCATGGGAAAGTGCTTCTTTAAAGTAAGTCGTTAAAGAATATAGCCGCTCAGGGGGGGATGATAAGTCGAAGTAGTCTCCGCCAGCATAAGCACTGGCGGATAAATTATGAATTTATATGGGGGAGAAAAACTACGGGGCTGAATCTTTTGTGTGATCTTTAGTGATGCCGAAGTGTTGGTAAGCTCTGTCAGTGACTATACGCCCACGCGGTGTACGTTGTAAAAAGCCTTGTTGGATTAAAAAAGGCTCTAATACGTCTTCAATAGTTTCGCGCTCTTCGCCAATGGCAGCGGCAACATTGTCTAAACCTACTGGCCCACCCATAAATTTATCAATAATGGCATGTAAGAGCTTTCTATCCATGATATCAAAGCCTTCACTATCAACTTCTAACATGTCTAAAGCAGCAGACGCGGTTTGTTGATTAACCAACCCATGGGATTTTATATCCGCATAGTCACGTACTCGCCGTAGTAGACGGTTCGCAATACGTGGTGTACCGCGTGATCGCCTTGCGACTTCATAAGCGCCCTTTTCATCGATAGTTAAATTCAAAAAATGCGCCGAGCGGCTAACAATAGTGGAGAGTTCCGCAACTTTATAAAACTCTAGACGTTGCACGATACCAAAACGATCACGTAGTGGTGACGTTAATGCGCCAGCTCGCGTGGTAGCGCCAATAAGAGTAAATGGCGGCAAATCTAATTTTATAGAACGGGCTGCTGGTCCTTCACCAATCATAATATCTAACTGATAATCTTCCATCGCTGGATACAATATCTCTTCAACCACAGGGCTTAAGCGGTGTATTTCATCAATAAAGAGAATATCATTTTCTTCTAAATTCGTTAAGAGTGCAGCTAAGTCTCCTGCTTTCTCTAATACAGGACCGGAAGTCGTACGGATATTAACGCCCATCTCATTAGCGACAATATTGGCTAAGGTGGTTTTACCTAAACCAGGAGGGCCAAAGATAAGCAGATGGTCTAACGGCTCGCCCCGATTTTTTGCCGCTGGAATGAATATTTCCATTTGCGCTTTAACATGCTCTTGCCCCGTATAATCTTGCAACATTTTTGGACGAATGGCACGGTCTACGCCTTCATCTTCTATTGATGCAATGGGTTCAATTAAGCGATCTGCTTCTATCATAGGTTACCTAAATTATAAAAAACGGTCTTTTTCTGGCTGAAGAAGCCACAACAAGAATAATACTAAATCATTGACTTCAACGCATCGCGAATAATATCTTCGCTCGACATACCACGATTGTATACTGATTTAACCGCTTTATCTGCTTGTACTTGTTTATAGCCAAGGGATAATAAAGCATTAATAGCATCACCTTTGTTATCACTAATAAAGGTGTTCTCAACATTTAACTCTGCTGATAGTTGCTCAGGCATTACCCCGCCATCATCGCTAACTAAGTGTATTTGTTGTGCCTGCCAGTCTTTTAGACGATCACGCATTTCAATAAGCAAGCGCTCTGCTGTTTTCTTACCAACACCAGGAATTTTTACTATTGCGGTAATATCATCGTGACGAACACAACTGACAAATTGATCAGCAGACATATTAGATAAAATAGCTAATGCTAGCTTAGGGCCGACGCCATTAACCTTTATCAACAAACGAAATAATTTACGTTCCACTTTATTAGCAAAGCCATATAACAATTGAGCATCTTCACGCACAACAAAGTGAGTATAGATAATCGCCTGCTGCTCAAGTTCAGGTAAGGCATAAATGCTGGTCATTGGCATGGTAACTTCATAACCAACACCCGCACATTCAATTAATATTTCAGGAGAATTTTTTTCGACAAGTATGCCACGCAAACGACCAATCACATCAAGTACCAGAGCTATTATTAATAACCCAGATACTACCACTATATATTTATACAGTAAAGATGACTAATTGAGTTTTGATGCCGTTTCATCATATTTAAAAAGAAACAACTGAGAACTAAGTCATATGGATTCCCGACCAGATACTTCGGGAATGACTGCTAGCATTAGCGTAAGCGACCTCTCACTGTTTTACTGGCCTGCCCAGCTAATTTAGCTATGCTTATATGGCTATGGCCATGACAGAGTGCGACTGCCAAGGCGTCCGCCGCATCGGCTTGGGGCGTACCTGGTAGCTTTAAAATATTCTTTACCATATGCTGCACTTGGCTTTTATCTGCTGCACCTGTGCCTACCACCGCTTGCTTAATTTGCCTTGCGGAGTATTCACCAATAGTTAAGCCGGTATTTGTTGCTGCTACAATAGCTGCACCTCGCGCTTGACCTAGCTTTAACGCGCCACCAGGGTTTACGCCCATAAAAACTTGTTCGATAGCAAACATGTCGGGTTTAAATTGAATAATGAGCTCAGACACGCCAGCAAATATTGTTTGTAAACGTGAAGCGAAGTCTTCCCCTTGGCTTAGTGCTTTAATACAACCACTGCCAAGATAAGTAAATTTTTGCCCCTGCTGCTCTATCACACCATAACCGGTAAAACGTGAGCCTGGATCAATACCTAAAATAATTGTCATTTTAAACCTTAAAAGCAAAATCAATGTAAGAAATTGTTCGAGAAAGTTAATACCATTTTCATTA
>Ga0209395_1001775_pt1 | contig 29617 bp, 24 predicted proteins | sample GOMGulsemesocosm_3_FD_184635 | JGI IMG/M metagenome (GOLD analysis project Ga0209395, IMG submission 184635) | Methane-oxidizing microbial communities from mesocosms in the Gulf of Mexico - GOM9D Gulf of Mexico (SPAdes) (version 2) | ecosystem: Environmental > Aquatic > Marine > Cold seeps... | reverse complement strand
GAGCAGTTGCCGGTTGGTCGCTTATCGCCTTGCCCTTCGGGCCTCTTTACCCAACGTAAGTGGGTAGAAAGCTATTACAGCGTTATGATTCATAATTAGGGAATGACCATTAATTAAAAGTCATGCTTTGTACTAGCGTCCTACCCAAGATCGATAACCTAGATTTCCAATGCTCACGGGTATATATCTTTTGCCGTTTTTATGATTATAGCGAGTGTCTTCTACTTTATGTTCCCCGCGGGGTGAAGCTTTCGCAGCAATTAACAACCTAGCTATTAGAGCCGATTAAAACCTTTTTAAGGACTATTCAAACACGTTATCCCGCCTCAATGGCTCCTATCGATGGTATGCCGTTTCAATGAATTTATTTTAATTTTATTGCTGTTTGTTTTATCGCTCTAAATCGGTGGCGAATGACTGGTTTTACTGAAAATTGGCAATTAACGGCCTATAAACATCTTGTAATCGAATCGTTAAAAATAAAATCCTCCTCAAAATAATTAGTTTTCTGTTTGAAGTTATTACTTAAAGCGGTTTAAAAATCAGGCTTAGTCGTGTTATTTTTGTCGAGCCAGTGTTTAAATTGTCATTGGGTTTAGTTGAGAATGTCAACTGATTGTACCTGTTTGGCTTTTCAGCTATAAACACTAGGGTCTGTTGAACTTTTGCGCTTCATTTTTGTTCAATTAGAGGTGTTCTGCGCAAGGCATGAGGATTGTGGCCTGGTTATTCCCGGCTTTGTCTCCTCGGCAATAAGCTCCTGCATTGCTCTAATGTGTCCATCCATGGACAAAATGAGTCGCTCTAATTCCTGCATCCATGCAGTCACAAGAGTAAAGACGAAAAACGCAGCGTAGGGCGCCTCTAGTTGAACCTTCGGGCAGCGTTTGTTTGTGATTTCTACGGCGTTATCGTCTATTCGTGTAGCCAGCTACACCACATAGACTCTGCCTTGTACAAAACCCAAACAACTCGCTGCAAAAACAAGCTACAAAGATCAAAAGACCCTAAGCACACGAAAAATATGTGCATTCAAACAATCAAATAATAATTATTAAAAGGTATTGGATATGTTTAAACAAATTTCTTTAACGGTGTGTTCGCTTATCTTAGCGATGACCACACTGGCGTTACCTGCTTGGGCAAATACTTCCGGCCAAACGAAACATCCTATCGTGTTGGTGCATGGCCTGTCGGGATTTGATAGCGCGCTGGCCGATTACTTTTATGGCGTCAATAATGCCCTGTCATCGGTCGGTGCGGTTGAGGTCTACACGCCACAGCTCACTGGCTATGAGAGCAGCGAAGTAAGAGGCGAGCAGTTACTTAGCTACTTGGAAGAGCTAAGCGCCATTACCGGTGCCACAAAATTTAATTTAATTGGTCATTCTCAGGGCGGTCTTGACGCGAGATATGTGGCATCGGTACGACCGAACTTGGTGGCCTCAGTAACGTCTGTTGGTTCACCTCACTTTGGCTCTGAAACTGCCGATGTTATTAAGGACTCGCCGCTGGAAGGGGTAGCCTTGGGCATCGGTAATGCGGTGGGTGCTTTTCTTGCGGCATTTACCGGCGATAGCGCACAACAATCAAACGCGATGGGCAGCTTAGAGGCATTAAACTCAGTTGACGCTGCGATATTTAACACAAAATACCCAGAAGGTTTACGCCAAGGCGCTTGCCAGGCAACGCCTTATTATAATGCGGGTTCGTGGTGGTGGCCAAATTGGGTCTACGATTATTCAGTCAATGACGGCGATCATCGCGTCAATGGTGTGTCATATTATTCATGGACGGGGACGTATAATCCGATGTTTGACTCTAATATCTTAGATCTGGCTGATGGCTTGTTAGCAGTTACCTATTGGACCATTAGTGAGAAGAACGATGGCTTGGTCGGTCGTTGTTCTAGTCATCTAGGACAAGTTATCCGTGATGACTATACGATGAACCATGCCGATGAAATCAATGGCATGTTTGGCCTGCGTGGACTGTGGAGTACCAATCCGCTACAGCTTTATAAAGCCCATGCCAAGCGACTCAAATCGGCTGGTTTATAGGTTAGCCGATGAAGATCGTGATAAGTTTACTTGTCCTTATGCTGGGCGGTGCTGGATGGCTGTTAAGTGTGACGACTGAGCCAGTGAGTGATGCACCCGCATTAGACGTTGGCCATCCCTTAAAGCCGACTCAAGTGAGCGAACTTATCCTGTCTGAGTCCTCGGCTAAGGCTGAGCAACCAGTAAAGGCGCTTCCTAGCTCCTTTGCTGGGTTGAGCGAGCCATCGTCGTTAGATGTCGCACCGGATGGTTCATTGATCATTAATAGTAAAGTCATTGAATTGTTCGATTTCTACCTTGCCGCCCTCGGTGAAGAAAGCATCGAAGACGTGGTAATACGGGTTCAGCAACATCTAGTTAATTCACTGGGTTCAATCGCCCATGATCAGGCATTACAGATATTTGAAGATTACCTGCAATACCTTAACCAAGTGACCCTCCTTAAGCAGCGCTATCAGTTGGCTGATTCCTCCTTGGAGGCGATTGTGATGGCTAAAGATGATATCAATGATATTAGGGCGCAATATTTTACAGCGTCGATGATTACAGCTTTTTGGGGGCGTAGCGATCAGTACGAGCAATACATGATGAGCGTTGTGATGATCAACAAGGATCAAAGGTTAAGTCCGAGCCAAAGGCGTGACTCCATTGAGCAACTTAATCAGCTGGCTCCATCATGGCTGATCGCCCAGCGGCTTAAATCGAATCGGCTTAATGACTATCGTGCGCAACTCAAAACGCTGAGTGATGATGGTGCCGACGCCGTTGAGCTATCTAACTTCACTTACGCTCAATTTGATGATGCGGCGGCGCAGCGACTGATCGCATTGCAGGCACAGCGATCCGCGTGGCAACAGAGGCTGGTGGATTATCGCCAAGAGCTAGATCAGTTACTGGAGTCATCAGTGTCAGATCAAGCGCAGCAACAGCAGATAACGCAGCTCAGAAATCGCTATTTCGACAGCCAACAACTCAAACGAGTCGATTCCTTGGACAGGCAATACCTTAAAAAAAAGGCAAAAAAAACCGGACTAAAAAGTCCGGCAAACAAGGAGTAATAATAGAGAGATAAAACTTAACTACATTACATTAGTCAACGAGGTTCTCTATTAGTTCAAATAAAAGTGATCTTTTTTAAAGTTTTTTCGATCGGTTTTATTTTCCTTGTTATTTTAGTTGGTTAGCATATTTAAATTAATGTGCTTGATGCCAGTTATCACCGGAACCAGCCTCGGCAATTAGCGGCACATCGAGATCGGCAGCCTGCGCCATTAAGGCAATCACATCACTGCAAAATTTCTCGACACAGTCTTCTTTCACTTCGAAAACTAATTCATCGTGTACTTGCATCACCATCTTCGCTAAATCACTCGGTTGTTTTTTGAGCCAGTTGCTGACCAAGATCATTGCTTTCTTGATAATGTCAGCAGCGGTGCCTTGCATTGGTGCGTTGATCGCGGCACGTTCTGCGGCTTTACGGCGCGCGCCATTACGGGCATTGATGTCGCTTAGATATAGACGTCGGCCATCGAGTGTTTCAACATAGCCTTGATCGGCTGCAACGCTACGGGTATCTTCCATGTATTGCAGCACGCCTGGGTATTTATCGAAGTAGCTATCCATATATTGCTGCGCGAGGCCGCGAGGGATATCTAATTGCTTAGACAGACCAAAGGCAGACATGCCGTAGATCAAGCCAAAGTTCACGGCCTTTGCGCTACGACGCTGATCGGTGGTTACTTCGTCAAACGGGGTGTTAAACACCTCTGAGGCAGTGGCTTTATGGATATCCAAATCATTGGCAAACGCCGTTAATAAACCCTTATCCTGCGATAAGTGCGCCATGATCCGTAATTCAATCTGACTATAATCTATCGCGACAATTTTATAGCCTTGCGGCGCGATAAACGCCTGACGAATGCGTTTGCCTTCTTCGCTACGAATTGGGATGTTTTGCAGGTTTGGATCGGTCGAAGATAAACGACCCGTTGCTGTTACCGCCTGATGATAGCTCGTGTGGACACGACCGGTCTTAGCGTTGATCATCAATGGTAATTTATCGGTATAAGTCGACTTTAGCTTAGTCAGGCTACGATACTCTAAGATCGTTTTCGGTAGCTGATGATCGTGAGCCAGTTCATGCAGCACTTCTTCGTTGGTTGACGGAGCGCCTTTAGGCGTCTTCTTGAGCACCGGCAGGTTCATCTTTTCTTCGCTAAATAAGATGTCCTGTAACTGCTTGGTCGAGCCTAATTTAAATTCTTCGCCAGCGAGCTGCCATGCTTGTTGCTCTAACTCGTCGATACGAATGGCCAGCTCGCTACTTTGTGCGGTGAGCATCATGTCATCAATTAACACACCGGTACGCTCTACATCGGCTAATGCCGGTAGTAGTGGTATCTCAATGTCATTATACAGCGGCAATAGACTTGGCTCGGCGGCGAGTTTTTCGCTTAAAGCATCATGCAAGCGCAAGGTGACATCAGCATCTTCGGCGGCATAAGGCGCGGCGTCGGTGATCTTTATTTGATTGAATTTTAACTGCTTCACGCCTTTACCGGCAATGTCTTCAAAATGTGTGGTGCTATGGGCTAGGTATTTAAGCGCCAACGCATCCATATTATGTTTGACCGCGGTTGAGTTAAATACATAAGACTCAAGCATGGTGTCATGGCTAATGCCATTGAGGCTAATGTCGTAATTCGCCAGTACATTACGATCATATTTTAGGTTCTGGCCAACTTTTAACTGTTTGTGATCTTCAAGTAGTGGCTTAAACTTTTCTAATGCTAAATCGCGATCAATCTGTCGGGGTGCATCTTCGTAGTCATGGGCCAATGGTAAATAAGCCGCTTCAACATCGCCGTCTTCATTCTTCACCGCAAATGACATACCGACGATTTCAGCCTGCATATAATCGAGGCTGGTGGTTTCTAGATCGAAAGAAAATAACTCGGCCGCTTCTAGCTTCCCGAGCCATTGATTGAGCTGACCTAGGGTATAAATGACCGGATAGTTACTCTTGGTCGAAGTGGTTGCTGCTACGGGACCCGCGGAGTCGTCAGCACCATTACCACGCGGTGCGGCTAGCGCATTAGCCGCCAGTGGGTTGCCACCGTCGAGGGCTTCTGCAAGCCAGCGTTTAAATTCTAATTGACCTAATAGTTCGATCACTTGATTCTGATCCGGCTCACCCATCACAAAATCGCTATAACCTTGCTCTAATTCAACATCGAGCTTAATGGTGGCGAGCTTGTAGGACAACCTGGCCATTTCTTCGTGCTCTTGCATGCGTTTGCCGATGGACTTAGCGCCGCGAAAGCTTAGGCTTGCTAGCTTATCGATATTTTGATAAATCTCATCGATACTACCGATGCCTTGTAACATGCCGAGTGCGGTTTTTTCACCGACTTTAGGGACACCAGGAATATTATCTGAGCTATCGCCCATCAGGCCAAGAAAGTCGATGATAAGCTGGGGCGGTACGCCAAATTTTTCTTTAACTCCATCAGGATCTAATATGGTGTTAGTCATGGTGTTAATCAGGGTAGTGTTTTCATCCACCAACTGCGCCATGTCCTTATCGCCGGTACTAATTAAGGTATGAATGCCTTGCTTGCTAGCCGCAGTCGATAAGGTACCGATAACATCATCGGCTTCTACGCCAGGAATCGAAATTAATGGGATCCCCATCGCCTTAATTAGCTTATGTAGCGGTTCGATTTGACCACGTAAATCATCCGGCATCGGTGGACGGTTCGCTTTATACTCGCTGTACATTTCATTACGGAATGTTGGGCCTTTGGCATCAAAAATTACCACCATGTTACTCGGTTGAAATTGATTGATCAGGCTGCGCAGCATGTTAATCACACCGTAGACTGCGCCGGTTGCTTCACCCTTAGAATTAGTAAGATGTGGCGGAGAATAAAAAGCCCTAAATAAATAAGACGATCCGTCGACTAATACGAATGGGTTTTCTTTTACTGTAGCCATAATGATACGGTGCTCTTTGCTGATGAGGTGCTTTTTTCGAATAAGAAAAGTATCTTACCACGCCAGATTTTTTGCGGTGAATATTGTTTGGTACAAGTGGTTAAATAACACACTAAACAAGGTTTTAGCAGGTTAATTTTCTGTGGATAACTCTGTGCAGTAAAAAATTTTTTTAAAAAGTGTGATCGCTTGAAACGCAGAGAGAACTCTCTAAGCCTTTGATATTGCTTGTTTTTGGTGCCTGGCTTGAAAGTTGTCCATTATTATTAAATTTGTGGATATCGTTCCAACTTGGCACGCGCTTTGCCGCTAAGGCGAATGGCGTATTACCATAATAAATCGAACAAAAAAGAATCAGGAAGGCGGCTCACACTACCTTTTTTTGACCGGAGCGTTAATTTACCAGATTCGATTCATTTTACTAGTCTTTATTAGAAAAAGATCGTTATTAATCGATCTTTTTTTACAGCAAACTGATCCAATCGATCTTTTTGAGTAATGATGGTCGAAAATATTACAGAGATAGCGATGCAGCTCGAGAATTTCTGTCGGAGTTAGTTGAATTAATCATTGCCAAAAAAAAGAGGCCGCACAAGGCGGCCTTAAAAATAGCAATGTGAGCAATAGTCGTTTGTACCCTTTAGCCCACAAGTTGGATAATGAACTTGCAGTCCGCCAAGTACGAGACAATGAATATCAACAACACACTAAATCATTGATAAGCTTTGTCAGGAGATACGTTCCGTAAAACGTATGGTAATGATAATCATTCGCGTTGGTGTGGTCAAGTGTTTTATTGGAATAAATTTAAATATCGTTAAATATTCTAGCGGATTGCTATTAGAGATAGCTATTTGGAGGCACTAGGTGAATATTTTTTGTGAGAATATGAGAGTGACTATGACAGTGAGCCAAAAAAAGAGGCCGCACAAGGCGGCCTTAAAAATAGCAATGTGAGCAATAGTCGTTTGTACCCTTTAGCCCACAAGTTGGATAATGAACTTGCAGTCCGCCAAATACGAGACAATGAATATCAACAACACACTAAATCATTGATAAGCTTTGTCAGGAGATACGTTCCGTAAAACGTGAGTTAATAATAATCATTCTCATTATCGTTGGTCAAGTGTTTTATGAAATTAATTTAAAATACTTTCATAAAATGACTTATTTAACGGACCACTGTTCCTGTTTCTGCAGCTAGCTGTTCAAGATATTGCTGCATAAACCCCCAACGTTGTTGAGCTTGTGCGAGTCCGGCAGGCGTTTTCATGGTACTAACTAGCCCTTTAAGCTTGACGTAGAAATGGTCGATACAAAAATGTTTATCATCGAGTTCGCGATTAGTGGCGAAAGGATCTAGCGGATCATAAAGTTGGCTGCCCCAAGTCGCCCCCAACATTACGCAGCGAGATAAGCCAACTGCACCTAAGGCATCTAAACGGTCAGCATCTTGTACGACTCGCGCTTCGAGCGTTTGGGTCTCGATGTTGGCTGAAAAACTATGGGCGCAGATTGCGTGATGGATGGCATCGAAGTATTGCGTTGGATAGCCAAGCTCGGTTAAATATTCGATGGCATGCTCGGCGCTTAAACGCGAGCCCTGATCACGTAATGGCGATTTCTTATCGACGTTAACACAGTCATGTAACCAACAGGCGGGTAATACGACGGCGAGCTCTGCTTGTTCTGTGTCACATAAGGCGATACCGCTGGTGACAACGCGTTGAATATGGGCCAAATCGTGGGCAGGATCGCTTTGCATCTGCTGTATAACAAATTGTTGGAATTGCGCCTGCCAATCCAGTGGGTTTAATTGTGTTTTAGTCATTAGTGCTCTGCTTATTGTTAACGGCTAGTTCGATGGTGGGTAATTCTTGCTGTGGTTGTGTCAATTGCGAGGTTATGGGGCGTTTAACTTCGACCCCTAGTTCACGAAACCCTTCTACTTGTGAAATAAGGTTGCCCTTGCCGGCGCTAAGTTTCTTAACCGCCTGCTCATAGCTTTGGTTTGCTTTGTTGATGCAGTGGCCTACTTGTAGAAGATCGTCGCTAAACAAGCGTAATTTGTCATAGAGTTTGGCGGCTTTAGTCGCGATTAGTTGGGCGTTCTGGTTCTGTTGATCATAACGCCACAGATTACTGATGGTGCGCAGTGCGACCAGTAGGTTCGTTGGACTAACCAGCATCACATTTTTTTGCATCGCCTCGCTGATAAGATCCGGCTGATGTTCGATGGCTAATAAGAATGCGGGCTCAATCGGGATGAAAAGCAATACATAGTCGAGGCTGCGTACTCCTTGCAACTGGTGATAATCTTTGGCGCTAAGATCCTTGATATGCTGGCGAATGGACGCGATATGTTGGCGAAGGGCAAGTTGTTGCTCTGTTTCCGAGTCGCTATTGAAATAGCGCTCATAGCTGATCAGTGAAACCTTTGAGTCGATGATGATGTCTTTGTCGTCAGGTAAATGCACGATCACGTCCGGACGATAGCTTTTTCCTGCCTCGTTATGATGATGACTTTGGGTTTGATACTCATGCCCATCGCGCAGACCAGACTCTTGGAGTATGCGCTCGAGTATCAGCTCGCCCCAGTTACCCTGTTGTTTGTTATCGCCTTTAAGTGCCTTGGTTAGGTTGACCGCATCTTGCGCCATCTGTTGATTAAGCTGTTTCAGATTGTGTAACTCGTGTTGTAATTGCAGTCGTTGCTTGGTTTCACTGTCATGACTATGCTGAACTTGTTGCTTAAAATCGCCTAACTGCGCCTTTAATGGGGCTAAAATGGATTCTATGTTGGCTTGGTTACTCTTGGCGAACTGTTCACTTTTTTGCTCTAGGGTCTGTTGGGCTAGGTGGCTAAATTGATTTTTAATCTGTTCGTGGCTCTCGTTGATTAGCTCAATCTGCTGTTGATGTGACTTGGTCAGTATCTGTTGTTTGGCGGTTAGTTCGCGCACTTGAGCATAAAGCTCGCTTTTTTGTTGTTGTAATTGTTCACACTTATTCTGCCATTGATTAATGGTGAGGTGAAGTTTGTCCAGTTGATCGTCGCTGTGATTGAGCGTCTCTTCTAATTGTTGTCGTTGCTGTAGATGCAGTTGAATATCGCTCAGTTGACGTTGCTTTAGCGGTCTACTAACAATGAGATAACAACCAAGCCAGCCTAGAATCATACTGACGAAAGATAAAATGGCGGCCAGCGGGTAAAGCTCGGGGGAAAGGGGCATTGAAAATCCAGTTAACTTAACAATCAACATAGTCTACCCCAGTTTGAGCTGCCGCACCAAACTACTAACGACTAAAGTATGGTGGTTGTGTGGAGTGGCTCTTGGTAAGGTGAAATTCATTTTTAAATCGATAGAGGTCATAACATGTCAGCGCAATCATTTAATGCATTAATGGTTACACAAACCGCACCCAAAAAGTTCACGCGTGCGATAGCACAGCGTAATATTGACGATTTACCGGCAGGTGAGGTGTTGGTGCGAGTGCATTATTCTTCATTAAACTTTAAGGATGCGCTGTCGGCGACTGGAAATCCTGGGGTGACACGGAACTTCCCTCATACGCCGGGAATCGATGCGGTTGGTGTGGTTGAAACTAGTGATAACGATGCATTTAAGGTGGGCGATCAAGTGATAGTCACCAGCTATGATTTGGGCATGAATACCGCGGGTGGTTTGGGGCAGTATATTCGCGTGCCCGCAACTTGGGTGGTGCCTTTGCCATCAGGACTTACCATGGCGCAAAGTATGAGTTATGGCACCGCAGGTTTGACGGCGGCACTAATGGTTAATGCCTTAATTGAGCAAGGTGTGAGCATTGATGCGGGTGAGGTGTTAGTGACTGGCGCTACTGGTGGTGTGGGGAGCGTTGCGGTAGCTATTTTGGCCCAGCTTGGTTATCGGGTATGCGCGGTCACGGGGAAAGCTGAGCAAGCTGACTATTTGAAAAATCTAGGTGCGGAGTCGGTAATATCACGCGAGGAGTTGACTGAAAATAAACGCCCAATACTTAAAGAGCGTTGGGCTGGCGTGATCGACGTGGTGGGGGGCGAGATTTTATCTAGTGCGATTAAAGCCACCCAGTACACAGGGACGGTGACTTGTAGCGGCATGGTCGGGGATATTAATTTCACCTCGTCGATATTTCCCTTTATTCTGCGCGGCGTGAAGCTTATCGGCATCGATTCGGTGGAGTGCCAAATGGCGACTCGCTTAGCTGTGTGGCAAAAAATGGCGACCACGTTTAAGCCTCCAGTGCTAGATCAGCTAACCACAAAAATCACCTTGGAGCAGGTGGAATCACAATTGCTGGCGATGCTGGCGGGTAAATCTCATGGCCGCTTTATTGTGGATATGAGCTAAGTTGATTACAATGCTTTTATTTAGCATGCAATGGTAGAACACTATGTCATCGGATTTATTCGGCACCTCCGCCAATTATAAGAAATTAGAGCAGGGTTACCGCGACAAGGCCTTAAAACTGTACCCGTGGATTTGTGGTCGTTGTGCCCGTGAGTTTGCGTATTCCAACTTACGAGAGCTGACGGTGCATCATGTCGACCACGATCATACGAATAACCCCAACGATGGAAGTAACTGGGAGCTTCTTTGTCTGTATTGTCATGATAATGAGCATGCGAAATACACCGAGCATGAGCAACATCCAACGCGTGTTGATCCCGGCGATAATAACCAAGATATGGCGACCCACAACCCGTTCGCCGATTTGAAATCATTACTTAAAAAGTAATAGTTAAGCAGTAAAGATATGTCCGGCGATACCGAGCATGAAGCCAACAATTGCGCCAAAAGCGGGCAACCAATGTTTCTCTAGCTTGGCTTGCGGTGCAATATCCTGAAATACCGAGTACAAAATCCCTCCCGCTGCAAATAGCATAATCGATGAGACCGCTTGTGGTTTATCGGCGAGCCACACATAACCACTGACTCCGGCAATGGGACCCATTAATGACAGTACCAGAAAACTAATGATGATACGTCGGCTGTCTAAGGCTGAGCTGTGTCTCAATTCGTGAAAAGCGTTAAATCCTTCGGGCGCGTTTTGTAGCACCATTAGCATGGTCAATAATAAAACACTGTCACTACCTAACGCGAAAGCCGCTCCTAATGCCAGCGCTTCTGGGATAAAATCGCTGAGCATAGCGATGAGTTGGCTGGCCGGGGTGTTGATTCGATCGAGTAACACGTCGATGGCTAAAAAAGCGAAACCGCCGCCACAGAAATACAGCGTCGTCATAGCGATAGATTGATTTTCAATGCCCTGGGGAACTAGGATCAGGGCGACAGCCGCAAGTAATGCACCGCCGCCAAAAGCAATAATTCCGTGTTTTAGTTCATTGTCCAACCATGATGATTTGTCTGCAGTTAGGCACGCTAATATCGCGCCTGCTGGCATTGCAAGTCCAGCGGCCATGGTCAACGCAATAACGCTGATTAAAGCAAGGCTATCATCCATGACAATCTCCATCTAAGGTAGTTGATTGGTATGACTCATCCTAGCATCCTATGGGTTTAAATTAGTGATTTAAAACATACTTTGTAACAGGAATTATTGGTTAAGATTTTGCTTTGCAACAGATAAGATTTTATAGTGTGATTAACTTAGCTACTTGAGACTTTGAGCATGGGAAATGAAACAACAAAAATTCTGGTCGTCGATGACGATGTTCGCCTGCGTAGTTTGCTAGAACGCTATTTGGTTGAGCAAAATTTTCAGGTTCGTACTGCAGGGGATGGTGAGCAAATGAACCGTCTGATGGAACGCGAAAATTTTCACTTGATGGTACTCGATCTAATGCTACCTGGTGAAGACGGTCTGGCTATCTGTCAGCGATTGCGCAAAGAAAACAACAATATTCCTATTTTGATGCTTACCGCGAAAGGCGATGAGGTTGATCGGATAATCGGTCTTGAGCTTGGCGCCGATGATTATTTACCGAAACCTTTTAATCCGCGCGAACTGCTCGCGCGTGCCAATGCCGTTTTACGTCGTCGTAATACTGAGGTTCCAGGCGCTCCGTCGCAGAATGAAAAGCTTATTACGTTTGGCGATTTTGAATTAAACTTAGCGACCCGCGAGATGCGCCGTGGCGACCAAGTTAACTCCTTGACCTCTGGTGAATATGCGGTGCTAAAATCATTAGTCACACATCCACGTGAACCTATGTCACGCGACAAGTTGATGAATTTAGCCCGTGGTCGTGATTATAGTGCACTCGAGCGTAGTATCGATGTACAGATATCGCGGTTACGAAGAATGATTGAAGATGATCCCGCCAATCCACGTTATATTCAAACGGTATGGGGACTCGGTTATGTTTTCGTCCCAGATGGGCGAGCGAGCTAAATGAAACGACTGTTGCCACGTAGTGCATTTGGGCAGATGGCATTATTGATTTGTGTATTGCTGTTAATCAATCAAACCGTGTCCTATATTACCGTGGCAAAGCATGTTGTCGAGCCGAGTTCTCGTCAAATAAATATGTTACTGGCAAAGCAGATCAAGTTAGTGTTTATGAATGTCGATGATGACGCTCGCGAAACGCTACCGACAGACGAGTTGTTGAGTGAACAGTTTCAGGAAGTTACCGGACTACGAGTATACCCCGCTTATTTAGCTCCAAAATTTGGCCTCAATAAGGCCACTCATTATTCATTCTTGTCCAAGCAAATGACCGAATACCTCGGGGGTAAAGCGGAAGTTCGCGTCGCCAAAGAAGACAGTTTTATGGTGTGGATTAACCCCCCACAAGACCCTTATGTGTGGATAAAAATTCCTCTCGAAAAATTTGAAGATAGTGATTTTTCACCGTTAACCTTCTACTTGGTGGTGATCGGGAGTCTATCAGTGGTCGGTGGCTGGCTGTTTGCTCGTTATGTGTTTCGTCCACTGCGTTATTTGCAGGAAGCAGCAAATCAGGTTGCCTTGGGGGAATATCCTGAGCGTTTACCGTTACTGGGTACTACGGAAATAGTGGGTGTAACGCGTGCTTTTAATTCGATGGCCTCCGGAATTAAACAGCTTGAAGACGATCGGTCGCTATTAATGGCTGGTATTTCACACGACTTGCGCACGCCATTGACCCGGATCCGTTTAGCGACGGAGATGCTCGACGAGAAAGAAGCATTCTTTAAAGAAGGTATTGAACAAGATATCGAAGATATGAATGAAATTATCGATCAATTCATCACCTACATTAAACTCGATCGGGAAGAATTAGCGGAAAAGAGCTCACTCAATGATGTGATAACACAAGAAGTTAAAGCCGAGCTCTCTCAAGGGCACAGCATTGATATTAAGCTCCAAGACATCCCCGCGTTTATGCTACGTCCAGTCGCGTTAAAGCGCGTGGTGGCCAACTTGATCGGTAACGCAAAGCGTTATGGTGGCGGTGAAATTTATGTCAGCTCGGGCATGAGTAATAAAAAAACGGCCTTCTTCGAGATAGCAGATAATGGTCCCGGTATTCCCGTGGCAAATATTGAACAACTCTTTAAGCCTTTTGTTCAGGGGGATAATGCACGTGGCGGCCAAGGCAGTGGGCTTGGCTTAGCCATCGTGCAAAGATTTGTTAACCATCACGGCGGTCAAATATCAATCACTAACCGCGCTGAAGGAGGCTTATCGGTTCGTATCAAACTTCCTATTAAGTTTAATCCTAATTTGATTAAGTGATCTCAACACTGAAAATGGGGCAAAGGTAATGATAGATAGTGGTTGGTGGCAGTTAATTGTTTTTATGGCAATTGTGGCGATTCCTTTGCTGATTAACGGGTATTTTAAATTAGGGCTGTCTCGCAGTAGCGCCTTGGCGATTGCCCGGATGACCGCCCAGCTCATTTAAATCGGTTTCTATCTACAATGCCTGTTTGAGCTAAATAGCTTGTTGCTCAATATCGTGTGGTTAGGCTTAATACTCGCCATCGGTGCTAGCGCGATTATTAACGGGGCTAAGCTAAACTATCGACCCTGGTATGTTGCGGTATTGTTAGGTGTGGCTTTCGGGCTCATTCCGCTGCTACTTATTTTAATGCTCGGCCTCATTTCGTCCACTCCATCTTATAGTGCACAGTATCTAATACCGCTCGCAGGCATGTTACTTGGCAACAGCCTCAGTGGTAATATTGTTGCTTTGCAGCATCTGTTTAATTCACTAAATGACAAAGGACAGCAATATGAAAGTTACCTAGCGCTGGGTGCTACGCCAATGCAGGCGACACAGGAATTTGTGCAATCGGCGATGCGTCAATTCTTGATGCCTGTATTAGCAACAATGAGTACGACCGGGTTGGTTACCTTGCCGGGTATGATGACCGGCCAGATCCTCAGTGGTGTTAACCCGCTCATCGCAATTAAATACCAGCTCGTTATCATGATGGCTATCTTTGTGATGCGCAGTGTCTCTAGCGTCATATCATTAACTTCTGGCGATACGCCAAGGCATTGATGACAGCGGAAAATATTAATATAGTCATCGTATTTATCACTATGATAGTTTTTAGCTATCGTAGCGATAGAAATAACTATTTGGCGTTATGCTCGGAAAAAGACCATACTGGTTTTATCAAAACAGCTTAATCAATTAACGGAGTTCGTATTATGTTAGATAATAAACAAGGTCAACAGGTACCACAGGTCACTTTTAAAACCCGCGCTAATGATCAATGGCTAGATGTGACGAGCGCCGAATTATTTGCCACTAAAACAGTGATTGTTTTCTCGTTGCCGGGCGCATTTACCCCGACATGTTCGTCGACTCATCTACCTCGTTACAACGAACTCGCCGCCGTCTTTAAGCAAAATGGTGTCGATGATATTGTGTGTATGTCGGTAAATGATACCTTCGTAATGAACGCATGGCTGAGCGACCAAGATGCCGAAAATATCACGGTGATCCCTGATGGCAATGGCGAATTTACCGAAAAGATGGGCATGCTGGTGGATAAAAGTGCGATAGGTTTTGGAAAACGAAGCTGGCGTTATGCTATGTTGGTTAAAGACGGCGTTATCGACCAGATGTTCATTGAGCCAGAGAAAGATGGCGACCCGTTTGAAGTATCCGATGCAGACACCATGCTTAATTACATCAACAGTGACGCACAGGCACCAGCTGATGTAAGCCTATTTACTAAGCCCGGTTGCCCATTTTGTGCCAAAGCCAAAGAGTTGTTGACCGCGCAAGGTTACGGCTACGAAGAAATAGTCGTTGGACGCGATGTGACCTTATTGTCGTTGCGTGCAGTGAGTGGTAGTACGACGGTGCCACAAGTCTTTATTGCGGGACAACATATCGGTGGCTCTGATGATTTAGCGGCTCATTTATCATAAAAGTTATGATCGATTTAAGAGTAAAGGATTTTATGACCCAGCAAGAGCGTTTTAAATAACGCACCGAAAATGACTGATATATCGGTACATGTGGAGTATAAACGGTATTTTTCATGTTTAGCCAAGGATGGCTAAAGTAGGATAATGCAGGAGCGATTATCGAAATGAAAAATTGAGCGTATATGGGTATACACCGATATCAAGACTATAATGCGCTTAATCATCATTACAAAACCTGTAAAGCTTACTAAGCCGTTATTAAGTTATACCCTTTGCCTGCGGCCGCAAGGCCTAAGACGATAAAAAAGAACCCGCTAACCTTAGCAACCAAGCTTAGCGAGATCTTACTCAAAAGGCGTTGACCGGCCCAGATTCCCAACGCTGTCGTAGTGATCAGTGCTAGTGTTGCGCCCACGAAGACCGAAAAGGGAATATCTGAACTTCCCAATGCAATGACCGCGAGTTGCGTCTTATCGCCAAACTCAGCCACGGTGATCAACATAAACGTTGTTATAAAGAGACGAGGCGCGGAGTGCTGCTCGATTGATTGCTCTTCTTGTTCACTCGCATGAAAAAATGAGTGGAGGCCAAAGCTTATGAATAACACGGCAACGGCTAGACTAATCCATTGCGGTTCAATTAATTCTTTAATTGATGCCCCGACCAAAACAGCAAGACCGTTTAGTAGTATAAAGGAAGCGATAGCGCCAAGCGCAACAGGTAATGCGCGATACCGAGCCGCTAACATCATGCACATCAACTGACTCTTATCACCTATTTCGGCTACCACCACTAGTGCGTAGCTCATGATGATGCTCGATAGCGCAATATGATTAGCCAGCGTGGAAATTAAGCTGTCGAGTGTGTTCATGAAATGGCTGCTCGGAATGTAAAGGGGTGCATTGTATGCTTAGGGCACGACAGTGTCGATGTTTTGAGCTTAAAAGATAGCTGATTGTTTAAGCTTAATGTACACTAGCGCCCTTTTACGTAGGGCAGTCTATACTTGCCATTGCGATAGTTACTAATTAGTTTGTCATGCTGTCCATGGCAACGACACCAACAAGAGTCAATCTTATGAGTTTTGCCGATTTAGGTTTATGCCCACAAATATTAAGCGCCGTAGCAGATCAAGGCTACGATACTCCATCGCCAATCCAAGCACAGGCAATTCCTGCTGTATTAGAGGGCCGCGATGTGATGGCGGCGGCGCAAACAGGAACCGGTAAAACAGCTGGCTTTACGCTGCCTATCCTAGAGCTGCTATCGAAAGGGCCAAAAGCACAGAACAACCAAGTGCGCACATTGATTCTGACGCCAACGCGTGAATTAGCGGCACAGGTTGCAGAAAATGTAGCAATGTATAGTAAAAACCTGCCATTAAAGTCAGCAGTCGTGTTTGGTGGCGTTAAAATTAACCCACAAATGCAAAAACTACGTGGCGGTGTTGATATTCTCGTTGCCACGCCGGGTCGTTTACTCGATCTTTACAATCAACGAGCAGTTCGTTTCGATCATCTAGAAGTATTAGTACTCGATGAAGCCGATCGGATGTTAGACATGGGGTTCATTCACGATATTAAACGCATCCTCAAAATGCTCCCTCCTAAGCGTCAAAACCTAATGTTCTCTGCAACATTCTCAGCTGATATTCGTCAACTGGCTAAAGGTCTAATCAATGATCCGGTTGAAGTATCGGTGACGCCAGAAAATAGTACTGTTGAGCGTATCGAACAATGGTTATGCCCACTCGATAAAGGCCGTAAGACGCAGGCACTAATTTTCCTTATCGAAGATAATAATTGGGAACAGGTTCTAGTCTTCTCACGTACTAAGCATGGCGCTAATCGCATTGCTAAGCAGCTTGAAGCTAGCGGACATAGTGCGGCACCTATCCATGGTAATAAAAGCCAAGGAGCGCGTACCAGAGCGCTTGCTGGCTTTAAAGACGGCTCTATTAAGGTGTTAGTGGCTACCGATATCGCCGCGCGCGGTATCGATATCGATCAATTACCTATTGTAGTTAACTTTGATTTACCAAATGTTGCCGAAGACTACGTACACCGCATCGGTCGAACAGGTCGTGCTGGCGCATCGGGTGAAGCGATTAGCTTAGTAAGTAACGATGAAGCACAGCAGTTAAAAGACATCGAGCGTTTAATCAAACAGCTTATTCCACGCAAAGAACTGCCTGGTTTTGAGGCGATGCATCGCCTACCTGAATTCGAACTAGATACACGTCCAATCAAGGCCAAAAAGCCTAAGAGCGCACGTCCACCACGTAATGACCATCAAGACGGTCAACGCTCGGGTGAAAACTCACGTGGCCATAAGCCAAAGAGTGCTAATTCTCGTCATAAAGCAGGCGGTGGTTCTAGCAATGGCGGCGGCGCACGTCGTTCAAGTAATCGTGGTACCGGCAGTAGCCAAGGTCAAGGCCAGGGTCAGGGCGCAAACAAGCGTAGCAGCGGTAATCGCGGCAACTCAAACGGCTAATCCCCCGAGTTAAAGGCATAAAAAAACCAGCTCATGAGTTGGTTTTTTATTGCACTAAATAACGCTAGTATTACATACCTAGTTTTTTCTCTAGGTAATGAATATTAGCGCCACCATTTTGGAAGTTTTCGTCTTCCATAATACTTTGCTGTAGTGCGGTATTGGTTTTAATACCTTCCACCACAAGTTCGCTAAGTGCATTACGCATGCGAGCAATCGCGATACCACGGTTTTCACCGTAAGTGATTAACTTACCGATCATTGAATCATAATGCGGCGGTACTTTATAACCTGCATAGATGTGCGAATCCCAACGGATCCCCAAACCACCTGGTGCATGGAAACGCTTGATCTCACCTGGACTAGGGATAAAGGTCACGGCATCTTCTGCATTAATACGACACTCGATCGCATGGCCGCGGATCTTCACTTCATCTTGGGTGATTGATAGTGGCTGTCCGGCAGCAACACGAAGCTGCTCTTTAATCAAATCAATGCCAGTAACCATCTCTGTCACACAATGCTCAACCTGAATACGGGTGTTCATTTCAATGAAATAGAACTCTCCGTTTTCATATAAGAACTCGAAAGTTCCTGCGCCGCGATAACCGATGTCAACACAAGCTTTAGCACAACGCTCACCGATGAAACGACGAATTTCTTCAGTGATACCTGGTGCCGGCGCTTCTTCAACCACTTTCTGGTGGCGACGTTGCATTGAACAATCACGTTCGCCTAAATGAATAGCATGACCTTGACCATCAGCTAATACTTGGATTTCAATATGGCGAGGGTTCTCTAGGAATTTCTCCATGTAGAGCTGGCCGTTATTGAAACAAGCGATCGCTTCGGCTTGAGTGATAGCGATCGTTTCGATGAGCTCTGCTTCGCTGCGTACAACGCGCATGCCACGACCACCGCCGCCACCAGACGCTTTAACGATAACTGGATAGCCGATACGCTTCGCTATCTTCTTATTAAGCGCGTCGTCGTCACCGAGTACACCGTCTGAACCAGGTACCGTTGGCACGCCAGCTTTTCTCATTGCCTCAATGGCAGACACTTTATCACCCATCAGGCGAATCGTATCGGCTTTAGGACCAATGAAAATGAAGCCAGACTGCTCAATCTGTTCAGCAAAGTCGGCATTTTCAGCTAAGAAACCATAACCCGGGTGAATTGCCACCGCGCCAGTGATTTCAGCTGCACTGATAATTGCCGGAATATTAAGGTAGCTTTGTGCTGCGGGAGCTGGGCCGATACACAATGTTTCGTCTGCTAATAATACGTGTTTCAAGTCGCGGTCAGCCGTTGAGTGAATCGCTACGGTTTTAATGCCCATTTCTTTACAGGCACGTAAAATACGTAAGGCAATTTCACCACGGTTGGCGATAACTACTTTATCTAACATAATAGTTTGCCTTATTCGATGATTACTAGAACCTGATCAAACTCAACTGCTGCCGCGTCATCAACTTCGATCGCAATAACAGTACCGGCTTTATCAGCTTCTATCTGGTTCATCATTTTCATCGCTTCAACGATACAAAGAGTATCACCAACGTTTACCTTGCTACCCACTTCCACAAATGGCTTTGCTTCTGGTGATGCAGCACGATAGAAAGTCCCCACCATTGGAGACAATACTTGATGCCCAGCAACAACGGCTGGAGCAGCATCTGCAACTGGCGCTGCTGCAACTGCTGCAACGGGCATAACTGGTGCTGGAGCGGCCACGGCCATCGGAGCAACTGCGCTAGCTCGGCTGATGCGTACCGACTCTTCGCCTTCAGATATTTCTAACTCAGTAATGCCAGACTCTTCTACCAGCTCTATTAATTTCTTTATTTTACGAATATCCATGGTTTTTCTCTTTTCAAGGTTTTAAGACGGCGACATATATGTCGCGGCGGCTTGTAATGCGTATTCATATCCGGCAGGCCCTAAGCCACAAATTACTCCGATTGCTACATCTGAGAAGTAAGAATGGTGACGAAAAGCTTCACGTTTATGAACATTAGATAAATGAATTTCAATAAATGGAATGTTAACTGACAAAATAGCATCGCGCAGCGCTACACTCGTATGAGTGAACGCGGCAGGATTGATCAAAATAAAGTCGGCATCTGTCTGGTGAATCGCATCAATCAATTGATATTCTGCATTTGACTGAATATGAGTAAGCGTGATCCCCATATCTGTGGCCTTGTTAGTCAAATTTTCAACGATTTGTGCTAATGTCTGTGAACCATAATGATCTGGTTCACGACGTCCAAGCATGTTTAAATTTGGACCGTTCACTAATAGAATGTGTTTATTTTCGCGCATCTTGCAGGCATCCTCTGAGTATATCTTTAATCTTGCTTATTTATATTAAAGAACAGTCTAGCGTTCTTATTTTTGACAGGCAAGTTGTAAAGATAACCTTATCACGACACATTATAACCATTTCGCGACCGATGGCAGCAAAATACTGGTCTTATCACCTAAAGTGAATATTTAAAGTTCCCCGTGGCTATGTGCAGACTCTACTATAAAGTAGTAGAATAACCTGTAAATAGCCAGAAATACGAAGAAAATACAAACGATTAGTAATGCTGCTTAGTGAAGGTTAAAGTAAACTTGGCTCCCAAAAGATCCGAGTCGCTGATGTTGATGGTGCCGTGGTAACTCTTGATAATGTCTACAATAACTGCCATCCCAATACCTTGGCCATGCTCTTGAGTATCCAGTCTTGCCCCACGCTGAGTGATCTTGTCTCGCTGATTTTCTTCGATACCTATGCCGTTGTCTTCGATGGTAATGGTCAGTTTCTCTTCGCTATCTTTAGCGCTAACCTTTACTTCACCGGCACCATACTTATAGGCGTTATCCATTAGGTTACCGAGCATTTCGAGTAAATCGCTCTGATCACCTTGGAAAAAACAGTCTTTTTTGATGCGGGTCTCGCATAGTACAGCCTTGTCTTTGTAGACTTTATCGAGTGCATTTTTTATCTGCAGAGTGTGCTCTAAAATATTGACCTTAGTAATACCGGTCACTTGCTGACTGACCACTGCGCGTTGTAGTTGATAGCGGACTATTTGGTTCATGCGTTGATACTGAGTTTTTACTATCTCGGTTAGGTCTTCACCAGGTTCGTTAACAGCATTGCTAATCACCGCCAATGGGGTCTTTAGTGAGTGGGCCAGATCACCTAAGCGCTGATGATAACGTTCCCGTTGTTTACGTTCGCTATCGACTAGCCTGTTAAGGTTACCGGTTAAGCGACTAAGTTCGTCAGGATAATTGCCGCTGAGCAAATCACTGTTACCATCTTCAATGTCTTTCAATTCTAGCGCAAGGTTATATAAGGGCTTGAGCCCACGACTAAGCAAAATGTGTTGTGTACCAAGAAGCAACAAAGCAACAACGCTTAACCATAGCCATAAATCTTTACGATAGCTACTCAGCGAAGCTTGGTAGGCAACGTTGTCTTGCATCACGACAAAGGTATAGTGGTAGTCCTTGCCGTGGCTTTCTTCTACAGTGCCGTAGGTCGCGACGAATAGCTCAACGCCCGTATGAGTATTATCGATGCCGAAACTTGCTTTGCCTGGACGTTGTGGCCTCGCTGTAACGGGTGAGATTAATAGTGCCGAACGTGAACGCCATAACTCTTGACCAGAACGATTTAAGACGTAGCCAAATAGCCCTGAACTTGCTTCGTTAAATCGTGTTTCATGTTGGTAGGTCGGAACTATTAGCTGCTTTCCTTGTTGTTCGGCGCTGGATATCAAACTCAAAATATGAAGTTGCAACTTCTCTTCTTCTGCTGCCTTTGCTGCATTGTTAAACGCGGAATCGAGGACGGTCGCCGTGATAGTAAAAAAGACCAGCATTAATATGCTGGCCGTCATTAGAATTTGGGAACGAAGTGAATAGTGCTTCAAAAGTGAAAATTATCCGTTGGCAATGGCTGGATTGATTCGATAACCTCGTCCGCGTAATGTCTCTATCGGCGCAAGTGAGCCGTCTGGATCCAGTTTTTGGCGCAGGCGTCGAACGAAAACTTCAATAACATTTGAATCACGATCGTAATCTTGGTCGTAGATATGTTCCGTTAAGATTGTTTTTGAGATAACTTGATGGGGGTGAGTGAGCAGATATTCGATAACTTTGTATTCGTAAGCGGTCAACTCGACTTCTTGATCATTGAGTGCGACCGACTGCGCGTTAAGATCTAACGATAATGGTCCAAACATTTGCTTAGCACTCGCCATACCAACACTGCGGCGTAAGAGCGCTTTCACACGCGCGAGGAGTTCGTCCATCTCAAAAGGTTTAGTCAAATAATCATCGGCACCAGAGTCTAGCCCCAATACTTTTTCTTGCCACTGATCGCGAGCGGTTAGGATAAGGATTGGGAAGTTCTTACCACGAGCACGCAGTTGCTTAATCACTTCCATGCCATCAATTTTTGGTAACCCTAAATCGACTATCGCTAAATCGTAAGGGTATTCAGTGCCTTGATAAAGTCCTTCTTCACCATCACTAGCACAATCAACTGCGTAACCTTGCTTAGTTAGGCTGCTACTTAGTTGATCCAATAAAAGTGGCTCATCTTCAATGACTAATATTCGCATTCATTTTCCTTAGGGTTTATTTTCCGTGATTTTACCTGACTTACTATCCACATAAACTGTCTTTAGGCGGCCATTACTGATTAGTAGCTTGACCTTAAATAGCTTATTACCACGTGATGTAATCGCCTCAACTTTTAATAATTTTTTTGCACTATATTTATTTTGTGCGAGTTTCGAAGCCTGCCGTTCATCGATGCTCTTGGCCCAAGCTAGATTACTTAAGCAAAGCACACAGGCCAGTACGATTAGCGTTAATTTTGTTGATTTCATGATGCTCTCGAACGTTTTACGGTTTAGGTAACCGTGGTATATTGGGAGAATACTATTCTCCGGCTATAGCCAATGAATGTTAGATAACTGCTAAAATCCATATTAGCAAAACGGTCGTTATAGCAACTATATTAACATGAAAAGTGGCTTTGACTATGGTTTTCAGTAGTGGTGTAAGTCATTGTGTAGTAATTCTATTGCAGTATTAATGAACTGTTGCTGAATCGCGCTAGTGGCTTAGAAGAAGTCACTAGCTTTTCTGACTGCCGCCACAAACTGCGCTACGTCTTGCGGTGAGTTGTACGCAAAGAATGAAGCACGAATGGTGCCATTGATTTGTAACTGTTCCATCAGCGGCATCGCGCAATGGTGTCCGGATCGCACGGCAATATGTTGTTGGTCGAGGAGGGTGGCAATATCAGACGGATGCTCATCTGCAATGACAAAGCTCAGCAGGGGCAATTTATGCTCTACATCGCCGATGATGGTTAATCCTTCGATGGTCAGTAATTGCGTTCTTGCTGCGGTAAGTTGCGTCATCTCATAGTTAAGTACTTGCGATTGATCGTAACGATGAATAAAATTGATGGCCTCGCTCAGGCCTAATACACCACTGATGTTGGGGGTGCCCGCTTCAAATTTAAATGGCAGTTGATTAAAGGTTGTGCCGCTTAAACTGACTTTCTTTATCATTTCGCCGCCGCCCTGCCACGGTGGCATCGCGTCTAACAACGTTTGCTTACCATAGAGCACGCCGATCCCTGTCGGCCCATACATTTTATGTGCTGAAAACGCGTAAAAATCACAATCGAGCGCTTGCACATCGACAGGTAAATGAGCAATCGCTTGAGCGCCATCGATCACCGAAATCGCATCCACAGATTTCGCCATGCTAATCAGTTGCTCAATCGGGTTAATGATGCCAGTGACATTTGAGGCATGGGCGATCGCTACAATCTTGGTGTTGCTATCGATGAGTGTTTGCGCATGAACTAAGTCAAGCTGATGGTTTTCGGTTAGCGTAATGGCGCGTAACTCACAGCCCACTTGTTGACACAACATTTGCCACGGCACGATATTAGCGTGATGTTCGCTCACGCTAATCACGATGTTATCGTTTATTGTGAGTTGACTACGACCGTAACTTTGCGCCAGTAAATTAATTGATTCGGTCGTGCCACGCGTAAAAATGACTTCTTTGGTACTGTGTGCACCGATGAACTTGGCTACGTTAGATCGTGCAAGTTCATATTGCGCGGTAGCCTTGGCACTTAAATGATGTGCCGCTCGATGAACATTACTGTTGGTGTGGCAGTAAAAATCATTCATCACGTCAATCACACATTGTGGCTTTTGACTGGTCGCCGCACTATCGAGGTACACCTGTTCTGACGCCATGATTAACGGAAATTGCTGACGAAATTGCTGCGGTTCAAAGGTCATTTTATTGCTCATTACCGCTTACAACATCGATTTCAAAAATTTAGCCGTATGGGAAGTCGGATGTAGTACCACTTCTTCGGGTGTGCCCTGACACAGTATTTGTCCGCCGCCGTCGCCACCTTCGGGGCCAAGATCGATAATCCAGTCTGCGGTCTTAACCACATCAAGATTGTGCTCGATAACCACGATGGTATTACCGTGATCGCGCAGGCGATGTAGCACGTCGAGTAACATCTGAATATCTTTAAAGTGAAGGCCGGTTGTCGGCTCATCTAAAATGTACAGCGTTTGTCCGGTATCGCGCTTAGACAGTTCTTTAGCTAATTTTACTCGCTGTGCTTCACCGCCTGATAGTGTTGTTGCCGATTGACCTAAGGTGACATATGACAGACCGACATCCATTAGTGTTTGAAGTTTTCGTGCAATCGCTGGTACGGGTTTGAAGAACTCGTTAGCATCTTCCACGGTCATCTTAAGCACCTGGTTGATGTTTTTTCCCTTGTATAGCACCTCTAATGTTTCACGGTTATAGCGCTTAGAGCCACAGGTATCACAGGGTACGTAAACATCGGGTAGGAAGTGCATTTCGACTTTAATTAAACCATCGCCCTGACACGCTTCACAACGACCGCCTTTAACGTTAAAGCTAAAGCGTCCGGGCTTATAGCCACGAGAACGCGACTCTTGCGTAGCGGCAAACAATTCTCTAATTGGGGTGAAAATACCGGTATAGGTGGCCGGATTAGAACGCGGTGTACGGCCTATTGGACTTTGGTCAATATCTACGACCTTGTCGCAATGCTCTAGTCCTTCGATACGGTCATGTTCTGCAGGTTCATCGTTGACTGCTTTATTGAGCGCGATATGTGCTAAAGGATAGAAGGTATTGTTAATTAATGTTGATTTTCCCGAGCCGGAAACACCGGTTACACAAGTCAGTAGCCCAGTTGGGATCGCTAAGTCAACGTTCTTTAGGTTATTACCGCGAGCGCCAAACAGCTTGATCCATTTGTCATTCGTCTTGGTGCGTTGCTTGTTGTACTCAATCTGTTTCGCGCCAGACAGGTACTGACCGGTGATAGAATCGGGCGTATCGATGATCTGTTGATATGAGCCTTGTGCAATGATTTCACCACCATGGACACCGGCACCTGGGCCAATATCTATAATATAATCGGCCGCACGGATGGCATCTTCATCGTGCTCTACCACAATAACTGTATTGCCGAGGTCACGCAGATGATTCAGAGTCTCTAATAAACGCTCATTATCACGTTGATGCAAACCGATAGAGGGCTCGTCTAGCACATACATCACGCCAACGAGTCCAGCACCAATTTGGCTGGCGAGACGAATACGTTGCGCTTCGCCGCCTGACAATGTATCGGCGCTGCGCGAGAGGCTAAGGTAATTCAAACCAACGTTAACCAAGAAGCCTAAGCGATCACGGATCTCTTTCAGAATTTTTTCAGCAATTTGCGCGTTTTGACCGCTAAATACTAAGTTTTCGAAAAACGCCATGCTATCGCCAATCGAATACGCCGCAATTTCAGGCAGGTTGGTGGTGCCAATAAATACGTTACGCGCTTCAAGGCGTAGTCGACTGCCTTCACAGCTAGGACAAGATTGCTGATTGAGGTATTTACTCAACTCTTCGCGCACTGCATTGGATTCGGTTTCGCGATAGCGTCGGTCCATGTTGTTAATGATCCCTTCGAACGGGTGATTACGTACCACCACATCGCCACGGTCATTCATATATTTGAATTCAAGCGATTTAGTACCACTGCCAAAGAAAATACGCTGATGTTGTTCGTCGGTTAGCGAGCTAAATGGTGCTTCGAGATCAAAGCCGTAATGCTGACTCAATGAGGTTAACATTTGGAAGTAATAGAAGTTACGACGATCCCAGCCGCGAATGGCGCCACCGGCCAGACTTAGCTCCTCGTTAACCACGATTCGCGCAGGATCAAAAAATTGTTTTACGCCGAGACCATCACAACTACCACAAGCGCCGGCAGGATTATTAAACGAAAATAGACGTGGCTCTAATTCAGCCATCGAATAGCCACATTGGCTACAGGCGAAATTGGCGGAGAATAAGATCGGCTCGATATCACTGTCGTCATCCATCGGTACAATGGTGGCAACGCCGCCGGAAAGATCTAATGCGGTTTCAAATGATTCGGCCAAACGCTGTTGTAAATCATCGCGCACCTTGAAGCGATCGACGACCACGTCGATATCATGTTTCTTGTGCAGTTCCAGTGCCGGTGGATCGGATAAATCACACACTTCACCATCGATACGCGCACGAATAAAGCCTTGTGCAGCAAGATTGTCGAGCAGCTTGGCGTGCTCACCTTTACGTTGTTGAACGACTGGTGCGAGTAACATCAGCTTGCTGCCCTCAGGCAGTGCCAATACTTTATCGACCATTTGGCTGATGGTTTGCGCCGCTAACGGTAAATCGTGAGTCGGACAACGTGGCTCACCGACACGGGCAAACAATAAACGCAGATAATCATGGATTTCGGTGATGGTACCAACCGTGGAGCGCGGGTTATGTGAGGTCGACTTTTGCTCTATCGATATCGCAGGGCTAAGTCCTTCAATCGAATCAACATCTGGCTTTTCCATCAACGAGAGAAATTGACGCGCATAGGCAGATAGGGATTCAACATAGCGACGTTGTCCCTCAGCATAGAGAGTGTCAAAGGCTAATGATGACTTACCTGAACCAGAGAGTCCCGTGATCACAATTAACTTATTGCGGGGAATAGTTAGGTTGATATTCTTTAAATTATGGGTGCGCGCGCCCCGTACTTCAATTTTATCCATGGATAACAAGTTCTCGTTGATTCAATCCGACCGATGATTATCGCACAAAAACTATTTAGGGTCTGTTGATCTTTTGAGATTAAATTTTGTTCAACTAGAGGCGTGCTGAGCAAGGCATGAGGATAGATGCTTAGTTATTTTGGACTTGCTCTCCTCGGCAACAAGCTCCTGCGTTGCCCTACTGTGTCCATCCGTGGACAAATGAGTCGCCCTCAGTCCTGCATCTATGCAGTCATAAGTGAAATACGAATAACGCTGCGCAGTGCATCTACAGCTAGAGTATATCATCCCATTGCTCTCGTTAATTGGTCATATAGTTAGGCTAACCCAGTATAGGGATGCAAGTCAGTTAAGGGGGAATTATAGCTTCAGTGAATTTTGTGATGTGCTTTTTAGCTTCACCTTTTTAATGAAGTTCTATGCACGCACACCAGGTACCTTTCTTTGCTTCGCCAAAGATAAGGTACCCCAAATAAAGGCGACCCGCTATTTTACCGCTGATCTTAAATGACAAATTGGCTTTTAAATACCGTATTTGATCCGCGTCCCGGCGGCAAATACTAAAAAATCATCCCTGATTTTTTCATTGGCCAATTTGTAATTTAAGGCGATAAAGGATGGGGTTTCCGCGCTTCACTGGTGGTATATTTCTTAAATGACTACATTGAGCCCAAGATAACCTTAACGCGTGTATTCCATTCCCCTTAAGCCTGCTGTGCCTGGAGGCGTTTGATAATGGTAATGTTCTTCTCGATGGCCAACTTGTTGTCGCTCAGTTGTTTAAGCTTCTCTAAATAGGTTAGCGCCTTAGCAAAATATTGTTGATCCAATGCCAGCTGAGCGAGGCCAGCGAGTGACAACTTGGTATAGTTGGGGAAAATCTCGGCGCGTTGATAATATAACTCGGCGCGTGAATATTGTTGTTTATCTTGATAATGCTGCGCAAGTTTAAGCAATACACTGGCCTGATTAGGGTTTAGCGACAATGACTTGGTAAAGTATTTTAGTGCGCGTTGAGGGTTGTCGTGCTCATTAGCATGACCCAATGTCGCGTAATATAAACTTTGCTCTAGTGTTGGTCGGCGCTTAATATTTGATATCTTGCTTAAAATCAGCGATGCCGCTCGTTGCTGTCCATTAGCAATCAGCCATGCGATGGCGGGCTCGAGTTGACTGAACGACTGTGACTTCTTAACACCTAGGGTGATCAGTAAATCGGCGCCACGTGCGATGCTGCCATTGGCGAGGTGCAATTGCGCCGTACTCAATAGATTGCTTGGTTTATTTTCGCCATGACGCAGCGCCATTTCCATACTGGTGATTGCCTTAGCGGGTAGGTCTAAGGCGAGGGTGGTTTGCGCGCGTGCCAACCATAGATCTTTATCGGTTGGCGAGCCATTTAATAGCTCATTGGCCATCGCAAAGGCGGCCTGATGGTTACCGGCTTGCTGCAGAGCGTAGAGCAAACCTTTCTTCCAAGGAGTATGGTGTGGTTGTAACAATAGCGCCTGTTGGTATCCGGCAATCGCCGACCATGGTGCGCCTTGATTTAGGTTGATATAGGCCAATTGACCAAACAACTGTGGGTCTTGCATGCCGTGTTCAATCGCTTTGGCAAGATGGGTCTGCGCCTGTTTAAATTGCTGCTGTTGGATATGAAGCGCCGCTAACGTGCGATGAGCACGGACTAAATTAGGCGCGACCTTTAGTGCTTCATTCAACGCGGTTGCCGCTTGCTTTTTCTTCCCCAAGGCTAAGTTCACTTGCCCCGTCATTAACCACAACGCGGCGCTTCGTTCCTTGGCCTGATGGGCATCGAGTAGAGCCAGCACCGCCGAATAATCTTTGACCTTAAGCAGCGGTTTTAGCTGTTGCGCTAATTGAGATTCAGTCGGAGACAGTTTCTCTTGCTGGTGTGGTGACAAGTTATTTTCGATGGCGAAACTAAATTGTGGCGCATCGAGTGCGATATCGATAGGCTGGGCGGCACTAAAACAAGAGGCCGCTAGTAGTAAAGTACAGCTTAATAAAACGCTGAATTGCTTAGTTATCATGATTTTTTAAATTCCACTGGCCATACAAAACGTGCGGCGACGCTGATGCCATCTTTAGTCGGAGGGGTAAAACGTGAACGTTTGATCAATTTGGTGACCGCAGGAACAAGTTCTGGATATTGCTGCCCCTGAATCGTAATTAAGCTTGGTTTTCCCTGTTCGTCGATAAATACATCCAGTCTTAGCTCGACGCGCTTTATGCCACGCCTTGCTAAACCTCGCGGATAGACGGTGCTGACTCGGGTTAATAGGGTCGGAATGCTATCGAGCTGATCGAGTCCGAAGGCTTGCCAATCGATCGCCAAATCGTTGTTAAAATCGACCTCCATTTGCATCGTTACTGGTGGCGGCGCAAGTTGCATCTGCGGCTGCTCAACCTTGATTAAGCTAATGTCCATTGCTGGTCCTTCACCCTCCAAGCTTAGTGTTAGCGTCTGCTTAGTTTGCTCAACTTGCTGTGGTGCAGGCGGTG
>Ga0209395_1001774_pt1 | contig 29638 bp, 18 predicted proteins | sample GOMGulsemesocosm_3_FD_184635 | JGI IMG/M metagenome (GOLD analysis project Ga0209395, IMG submission 184635) | Methane-oxidizing microbial communities from mesocosms in the Gulf of Mexico - GOM9D Gulf of Mexico (SPAdes) (version 2) | ecosystem: Environmental > Aquatic > Marine > Cold seeps... | reverse complement strand
CCAATATCTTTATTGCTATTGACAGTAATGGTCGTATTCACATGGAAAAACGCGTTGTAGACATTAAGCGTGTTCGAGCCAATGTTGAACGTATGCTTGCAGAAGCACCTGAAGCAGCAGTTATGATCCAAGCTGACATCGATACTAAACACGGTATTGTTGTTAAGGTGATGGATCAGGTCAAAGCCGCAGGTATTGATAAGCTGATGGTTGCAGCCGAGGGAGAATAATATGATAAGAGCATTGGTCGCCCTAATACTTGGTGCCGTTGTTACTTTCGCATTATTCTCATTTATGGCCTTTTTGGTTAGTTTTGGTGGTGAAAGATTGCAAAAATCTGAACCAACGCCACCATTAGTTATAAACCCAGAAAAGCAAGAAAGTAAAGCGGCTCAAAAAGTAAGATTCAAGCCTAAACCACCACCGCCACCGGATCAGCCGCCGCCACCGTCGGAAGTTGAACCGGAAACCAACGACGCAGACGCTGGAATGGATTTTAATCTGCAAGGTGTCGATGTTGGCGCTGTAAGCGCTGGTATGGAAGGCCCTGGTTCTGGCATGATGCAAGATGGTGATGCAACTCCAATCGTTCGTATTGAACCACGTTACCCGATAAAAGCGGCGCGTGACGGAAAAGAAGGGTACGTAGTACTGAGCTTTTCTATCAATACCATCGGTGGTGTAGAAGATGTGAAAGTTATTGAAGCTAAGCCGAAACGCTTATTTGATAAAGAAGCACGTCGCGCACTTAAACGCTGGAAATATAAGCCTAAAATGGTTGATGGTAAACCTGAAAAACAAACAGATCAGTCAGTTCGTTTGGACTTCACATTAGATAAGCAGGGGAAATAGATGATGAAATATTCAAATAAATTTGCTGCTATCGTGATTAGTTCGGTGATTGGGCTTAGCGCAATGGCTCCGATATCGGATGCTGTTGCCGCTGATAATTCGAAACGCAAGACGTACACGCTTTCTGAGCGTGTTGGTAAAAAAGTTGCAAAAATCTATGATTTATACGCTGCAGAGCAAATAGATGAAGCGCTAAAACTTGCGTTAGAGTTAAAGCCAAAGAAACCATACGATAAAGCTTATATCGCTAAGTTCTTAGGCAGCATGTATGCCGGTCAAAAGGGCAAAGGCGTTGAAGCCATCAAGTATCTTAAAATATCGGTTGATGCTGATATTTTAAGCACTACTGAACATGGTAGTGCGATTCGCACACTGGCCGACTTGCAAATGCAAGAGAAACAATTTGATAAGGCTGTTAAGCATTACAAAATGTGGATGGAGTTTACCGGTAATCAAGATCCTGGTGTTTGGGTTCGTATAGGCTCTGCCTACATGGAACTTAAGCAGTTTTCCAAGGTTATTGCTCCGGCAGACAAGGCAATTGCTTTATATAAAGAACCAAACAAAAACCCTTACTTGTTAAAACTTGGTGCTTATTTTGAGAACAAGCAAAACAATAAAGCGGTTGGTGTACTAGAGATCCTAGTGGAAACATTCCCTGAAGAACCTAAATTTTGGGTTCAGCTTGGACAGTTCTATATGGTGACTGAGCAATATGAGAAATCGTTACAGACGATGCATATTGCGTACATTAATGGTTACTTGAAAAAAGCAAGCGAGATAAAAGTATTGGCGCAGTTATACGCGACAAACAATATCCCGCATCGTGCCGCTGTTATCCTTGAAAAGTATCTTAAATCTGGTCTTATCGACCGCGATGAAAGAATGCTTAAAGTTATCGCAGGCTCTTGGCATCAAGCTAAAGACCTTGAGAAAGCAATCAAGTATTATGGCGAGGCGGCAGCTGTCGAAAGCAATGGCGAGCTTTATTATAAGCAAGGTTTATTGGCGTTTGAACTTGAACATCATAAGTCTGCAATTAAAGCAATTAAGCTGGCACTTCAAGATAGTGAACTCAGAAAGCGTGATGATGCTACCTTTACGCTAGCACAAGCTTATTTCTACTCTAGACAGTATAAATCAGCCTATGCGCATATGATTAAAGCGTCTAATGGTCAATCAAAGAGCGTTAAGAAAAATGCCGGTATTTGGTTGAAGTACATTAAAGACACAGCGAAGCGTCGTAAAGTTGCTTATCGTTAAAATGGTTTGCTAGGTAATTTAGACTAGCTTTCTGTTATACTAAAAAACCTCGCCTCGGCGGGGTTTTTACTTTTTAAGCGGTGGAATTAAACCGTTATCGATTTATACCAATTACATTAAGTAAGTGATCTTGTTGTGCAAAGGAAAAATAAACTAGAACAAGGCGCTCGATTGAGTAATAGCCCGCTATTAGGATTGAGAGCAACGCCGTTATCGTTAATTTTAACCAGCACAAGTGGGCAGTTATTTACTGTAATTGGTATTATAAAGGAAACAAGATGAAGCGTCGTTTAGTTGTTGGTTTTTTTGCAGTATTGGGATTAGTGGGCTGTGATGATGGTTTTCGCATCGTTCAGCAAAGTAGCAGTGAACGTGTTGCCGACAGAGTAGTCGATGAGAACATTAACTTTGAGTCGGTAGCACAGCAATACTTCGAACAGCAGCTAGCGCTTAAGCCATTGACCGCGGTTTATGCGGGGGATTATCGCTTCAACGATTTATTTGTTGACGATTTGACAGACCAATACCTGAGTAAGCAACATGATTTCACGACTCAATACCTGCAGTGGGTTAATGACATCGACCGCAGTAAGCTAAAGCCTGCGCGACAAATAAGCTATGACATTTTGAAGCGTGATTTACAACGTGCACTAGAGGCGGAATCATTTCCGCAACGTTTCTTGCCCTTTACTCAGTTCCACTCATTGCTCAGTGAGATGGCTCAGCTCGGTTCAGGACAAAGTGCTCAGCCTTTTAACACCGTCAAAGATTACGACGATTTCGCTAAGCGCCTGGAAGGGTTTGTTGCTTGGTTTGATAGTGCGAAAATACGTCTAAATGAAGGCATCGAAAACAAGGTGGTGTTGCCGCGGGTGTTAGTCACCAGACTTTTGCCTCAGCTTACGGCACATATAGTGGATGCTGCCGAGCAGAGCATTTATTTCACGCCGTTAAAGAATATCCCTGAGGGGATAAGTGAAGATGATGCTCAACGCCTACAACAGCAGTACAAAGCGTTAATATCGACGAAAATAATTCCCGCTTATAAAAAACTTCATCATTTCTTGGCAAACGAGTATCTAGCGGCTGCGAGAACGAGTGATGGTTATGGCGCCCTCCCAAATGGTAAGCGCTGGTATCAATTTATCGCCAATGGCCATACCACCACGTTTATGCCGGTCGAAGAAATTCATCAGCTAGGTCGGCAAGAGGTTGCGAGGATCCTCAAGGAGATGGAACAAGTTAAGCAAACAGTGTCATTTGACGGTGACTTAACGGCGTTCTTTATTTATCTAAGCGATGATAGTTCATTTCATTTTAACAACAAGCAAGCAGTGATCGAAGGTTATAGCCTATATAAGGCGACCATCGACAAGGTGTTACCCGATTATTTTGATGTCTTGCCAAAGGCTCCTTATGAGGTCAAAGCTGTAGAAGTGTTTCGTGAAAAAAGTGCCGCTGGCGCGTCTTACGTCACCGGTAGTCCTGATGGTAGCCGTCCTGGGATATTTTATGTCAACACCTATGACTTAACTGCGCAACCAACTTGGGGCGTCACCACACTGTCGTTGCATGAGGCGGCTCCCGGACATCACTTTCAACTTTCATTGCAACAAGAGCTGGAAGACTTACCAAAGTTTCAACGTTTTGGTGGTCAAACAGCGTTTATCGAAGGCTGGGCGCTCTATGCAGAAGAACTCGGGATAGAAATGGGTTTGTTTGACGATCCGTATCAGCTATTTGGTAAGCTTGGCGATGAGATGTTACGAGCAATGCGTTTAGTGGTCGACACTGGTTTACATGCTAAAGGTTGGAGTAGAGAGCAGGCAATTGAGTATATGTTAGCGAATTCATCGATGGCAAAATCGTCAGTTGTCGCTGAAGTTGAGCGTTATATGGCCCTGCCGGGGCAGGCATTATCATATAAGATTGGTCAGCTTAAAATTTTAGAGTTGCGTGCGATGGCTAAAGAACGTCTTGGCGATAAGTTTGATATCAAGGGGTTTCACAATCAAGTGTTGCTCGATGGGTCATTACCGATGTCAGTCTTAGAAGCTAAGATTGAACGCTGGATTGCCAGCCACGAGCTATAACAGGTGGATACTCAAATTACCTTGGCGCCGCTTGAGGGCGTCATCGATAATCTGGTGCGTGAGTTACTGACCGGACTCGGCGGTTATGATTTATGCATAACCGAATTTCTACGTATTTCAAATACATTAATGCCGGAGCGCAGTTTTTATAAAGTGTGTCCAGAGTTACACCAAGGCGGTAAGACAAGATCTGGTGTGCCGGTTCGAATTCAATTGCTTGGTCAATGCCCACAATTGCTAAGTGAGAATGCTAATCGCGCGATTGAACTCGGTAGTAATGGCATAGACCTTAACCTTGGTTGCCCAAGTAAGACAGTAAACACTCACAAAGGTGGGGCTGTATTACTCAAAGAGCCAGAAACTATCTATCATCTGGTTAAGGCGATGCGTAGTAATCTTGCCAAGGATGATATTTTATCGGTAAAAATCAGATTAGGCTGGGATGACCCGAGCGCGGTACATGAAATAAGTGATGCTATTGTCCAAGCTGGCGCGAATGAATTGACGATTCACGCGCGCACCAAGGTCGACGGTTATAAGGCGCAAGCGATAAAGTGGCCGGCGATTAGCGATGTTAACGCCAAGCAACAGATACGGGTCACCGCCAATGGAGAAATATGGAGCCTTCAAGATGCCGTTAATTGCCAGCAAGTCACTGGATGTTCAAGCTTGATGCTTGGACGAGGTGCGTTATCACTGCCTAACTTAGCGGCGGTGATTAAGGGGCTGGAATCCCCGATGACCTATTCAGAACTATTGGCATTGCTAACAGATTACTCCACCTTTGAGATCACGGGTAAAAAAGCGGTATATTATCCGAATCGAATCAAGCAATGGCTGTCTTATTTGCGTAAGCAATATCCACAGGCTGGCGACCTCTTCAATCGTATCCGTACTTTAAAGGAAGCCAAGGATGTAGTCGCTGTTCTAGAAGCAGAAGTGCGGCTTCATTCGTCAATGTAATCGACAATTACGCACGTTGAATGTAGCCTAATCAACACGACTAAGGTCACATCCTTGCTTTTTTTTATGGTAATTGTTTCCATCAACGGCGCATTCCATTATAATATCGCGTCACTAAAAGAACCCCTATGGGGATGGCAAGATGGCATCGCTTGGCTAATCCAGCTATGTCGCCGTTCCACATACATTTTTGAATGCAACTTTAATAGAGTAAAACAATGGCAGATTTATCAAAATACAGAAATATTGGTATCTTCGCTCACGTTGATGCTGGTAAAACCACTACAACTGAACGAATTCTAAAACTTACCGGCCAGATCCACAAAACTGGTGAAGTTCACGATGGTGAGTCAACTACTGACTTCATGGAACAGGAAGCTGAGCGCGGTATTACTATCCAATCTGCAGCTGTAACTTGTTCTTGGAAAGATCACCGTCTAAACGTTATCGATACTCCTGGACACGTTGATTTCACTGTTGAAGTTTACCGTTCACTTAAAGTATTAGATGGCGGCGTTGGTGTTTTCTGTGGTTCTGGTGGTGTTGAACCTCAGTCTGAGACTAACTGGCGTTACGCGAATGAGTCAGGTGTGTCACGTATTATCTTCGTTAACAAACTAGACCGTATCGGTGCTGATTTCCTACGCGTTGTTAAGCAAACCCAAGACGTACTTGCTGCTAATCCATTAGTGATGGTTCTACCTATCGGTATCGAAGATGAGTTTTGTGGTGTTGTTGACCTACTAACTCGTAAGTCATACGTTTGGGATGATACTGGTCTTCCTGAAAACTTCGTTGTTGGTGATGTGCCAAGCGATATGGTTGACCAAGTAGAAGAATACCGTGAAATGCTAATCGAAACTGCTGTTGAGCAAGATGATGACATCATGGAAGCTTACATGGAAGGTGAAGAGCCTTCAATGGAAGACATTAAGCGTTGTATCCGTGAAGGTACACGCACGATGGCTTTCTTCCCAACTTACTGTGGTAGTGCATTTAAGAACAAGGGTGTGCAAAACATTCTTGATGCTATCGTTGACTACTTACCGTGTCCTACAGATGTTGATCCACAGCCGCTTACTGATGAAGAAGGCGAGCCGACTGGCGAATTTGCTACTGTTTCTACAGAAGAATCATTTAAAGCGTTGGCCTTTAAAATCTCAGATGACCGTTTTGGTGCCCTGACCTTCGTTCGAATTTATTCTGGTACGCTGAAAAAGGGTGATACCATCCTTAATGCTGCGACAGGTAAAACTGAACGTGTTGGCCGTATGTGTGAAATGCAAGCCGATGATCGTAACGAATTAAGTAGTGCTCAAGCGGGTGATATCATCGCTATCGTAGGCATGAAATCTAACGTTCAAACTGGTCATACACTGTGTGATCCAAAAGATCCAATTATCCTAGAAGCGATGGTATTCCCTGAACCAGTAATTTCTATCTCTGTTACACCAAAAGATAAAGGTTCTACTGAGAAAATGGGTATCGCTATCGGTAAAATGGTTGCAGAAGATCCTACGTTCAAAGTTGAAACTGACCAAGATTCAGGTGAAACGATCTTATCTGGAATGGGCGAACTTCACTTAGATATCAAAGTTGATATCCTTAAGCGTACTTACGGCGTTGAACTTGAAGTTGGTGAGCCACAAGTTGCTTACCGTGAAACGATCACGCAAGAAATTGAAGATAGCTACACGCATAAGAAGCAATCTGGTGGTTCTGGTCAGTTTGGTAAGATTGATTACTTCATCAAGCCAGGTGAACCTGGTAGTGGTTTCGTGTTCTCATCAAAAGTTGTTGGTGGTAACGTACCGAAAGAATTCTTCCCAGCTGTTGAGAAAGGTTTCAAGAGCATGATGGACGAAGGTGTTCTAGCTGGTTTCCCTGTATTAGATGTTGAAGTTGAATTAGTTGATGGTGCATTCCATGCCGTGGATTCATCGGCTGTAGCCTTTGAAATTGCAGCAAAAGGCGCATTCCGTCAGTCGATTCCTAAAGCTAACCCACAGCTAATTGAACCTATCATGCACGTCGACGTATTCACTCCAGATGATCACGTTGGTGATGTTATTGGTGACTTAAACCGTCGTCGTGGCATGATCAAAGATCAGATGGCTGGTGTTACTGGTGTTCGCATCAAGGCTGACGTACCGCTTTCAGAAATGTTCGGTTACATCGGTTCACTACGTACAATGACTTCAGGTCGTGGTCAATTCTCAATGGAATTCGCTCATTACCTACCTTGTCCTAACAGCGTTGCTGAAAAGGTTATCGAAGAAGTTAAAGAAGCAAACAAAAAGAAATAATTTAGTTTAATTCTTAGTTTGTAAAAAGCCCCGTTAGGTTCGCCTAACGGGGCTTTTTGTTTATCGGCAATAATACTATGAACTTGTCGCAGGAGGGAATTGCCTTAAATAGCTATGTCGTCGGGGCAGGGCATAGTTCACTAACGTGAACTAGCCCCATCAATTAATTGTTGGTATTGGTTAGTGCCTTTGCATAACGGTTAGCGTTAGAGTATCCAACCGCGGTACGATACGCCATTCTACGAAATACCAGATAGCACCACGGCACCAAATAAAGGCTCGTTATTGTAGAGAATGTTAACCCACCAATGATCGCAATCGCCAGCGGACCATAAGAAGGGCCATCGCCACCGATTTGAGCTTCACCAAGCGCCAATGGCACCATACCCAGCACCGTTGTGGCCACCGTCATTAATACCGGGCGTAGTCGTGTGATACAGATGTCGCTGATGGTTTTCTCTAGCGCCGCTAAGCTTGGGGTCATTTGATTGATCTGGTCGATCAACACAATACCATTGTTAACGACAATCCCCATCAAGATTAGGATACCTATCATCCCCATCACTGACATACTGGTGCCGGTGATTAAGAAGAACCAAAACACGCCGACAATAGAATATACTATCGAGCTAATGATAGCCGCAGGCAATAGCAAAGACTCAAATAGTGCCGCCATGACAATGTAAATCATCGCTAATGCAAGCAGCATATTAACGATCATAATACTTTGTGATTGTTGTTGATTGTCAAAACCTCGCCCGAGTTTCCATTTGTATCCCAAGGGCAATTCGACATTTTTCATTGCATGTTTTATTCGCTCGGACGCTTGTTCTGACGTGATGTCATTTAAATTGGCACCGATGGTGATAGAGGTTTGGCGGTTCTCTCGAAAGATGTTGCTAAGCCGAGGTTTAATCGTAAAATCCACTACATTTTCTAAATGGATAGTTTGTCCCGCTATTTGAGTGACAGGTAATCGCTTGAGCTGTGCTAATGAGTATTTAATTTGCCGGTCAAATAGCAACTGGATTTTAACCTCGCCTTTAGGATCATGACGGAAACTGCGCAGATTTTTCCCCCGCAATGCGACTCCAACTAATCGAGCAACCTGTAAACTGTTGAGGCCTAGATGGCTTGCTTTTTGACGATTAACACTCAGCACGAGCTCCTGCTGGCGTTCAGACACATTACTACGAACATCAACTAAACCGTCGACTTGTTCTAGCAAAGGGATTACTTGCTGGCTTATTTCGACCAATTTGTCGGTCGAGGCACCTAGTAAACTTATCGAGGTTCCACCAGATTTCGGACTACTCCAACCAAATAGCGGTTTAGCGATGGTAAATTGTGGCATATTTTCGCGCACCGCCTGTTTGATTTTAGCTATCGACATCGTTTTGTTTTCTACCAGCAATAAGCTTGATGTCGCCCGCTCACCGTTGTAATAACTATAAACAGCATCGATATTAAATTGCTCTTTATTGTCATATAGATATGCTTCCATTTTTGAGACAACAGCTTCGACTTGCTCGAGTGGGTATTGTCCGTTCAGGTGATAGCGCATAATAATACGCGCAGTATCATCGTTATTTTCGTTATCTGATGTCACGACACTAAACGGAATAGCAACACTGGCTAGAATAAGCAGAGCAATGAGCCCGGTTATTTTTGAATGGGCCAACGCCCACTGTAAGCTGCGCTTGTAATACCGCGACATCAGTGAGTTTACATTATCGTGCTGTGGTGCGGTAGACGATACCATCGACAATGGAATTTTACTTAATAGCAACGGCAATAATGTTTTGGCGACCAAAAGTGATGCGGCCAAAGAAATACAAATTGCGATCGCGACATGTTCTAGAAATATCGTCAGTTGCACCTTTTCACCAATGATATTAGGTAGAAAAACGATCATGGTGGTAAATGTACCAGTGATCACTGCAAGGCTCACTTTTGACACGCCCAATTCAATATTCTCAATACGTGGTCTATCTGGCGTTTTATGCTGCTGCGCGGCAATGGATTCAGTGATAACCACTGAATTATCGACCAGCATGCCTACCGCTAATAATAGTCCCATTAATGAGAGGACATTGAGCGAGTAGCCAAGCAAAAACATACAAGCCAACGCAATACATATCGAGAAAGGTACGGATGCGACAACAAGCAGGGTCGCTGTACTGTTGCGAATAAATAGGTAGAGGACGGCAAAAGAGAGTAGCGCGCCAATAGCACCAGCTTGTAGTAAATCGGAAAGGGAGTCGGTGACCCCTTGTGCCTGATCCTGCATCATATACATATTGATGCCTTGAAACTGGCTGCTGTGAGATATTTCATCGATCAGTGCCGTGACCTTTGCCGACGTAGCGACTAAATTCACACTAGATTCTTTAAATATGTCCACACCAATAGCGTAACGTTGATCCAAATGACGGCCATCTTCACGCTCGGGTTGTTCATAGGCTATCGTTGCAATATCGCCTAGATAGACATTCGGTTTAACTTGTACGCCAGCAATATCTTTTAAGTTGGTAAATTCACCGTCAGTCGCAAGACGAATAGAGCGAGTCCTAGCGCGTATTACGCCAGCATTAATAATGAAGTTTTGTTTGGCGAGTATGCTATCTAATGTCGTCATTTCTATCTGATGACTCGCCATTCGCTCACTATCGAGGCGAATAGAGATTTGACGAGGGTCAACACCATAAAGAGTCACTTTTGAAATACCACTAATACGCTCTAACGGTTTCTTCAAAAAATTATTAAGCAGATCATAGCTATATTTTAATTCACGTTCACTGGAAATACGCAGTGTAAGTATTGGCATATCTGAGGTCGAAAACTGATAGACAAATACTCGTTCTAAGTCTGCAGGTAATAAATGCCTAATCGCATCTATTTTCTCACGCGCTTCAATGCCTTTACCCGTCAAGCTTGATTCCCACGCTAGTTCAAATCCCACTTCACTGCCATGTTCCGAAGAGGTTGAATTAACCTGCAAAATGCCCCCCATGGTTGAAATGGCTTCCTCAATAGGCTTGGTGATCAAGCGCTCCACTTCTGCAGGACTAGAACCTTGATAGGGGGCGCTAATCACCATCTCTGGAATATCAATACCAGGAAATTTTTCTAACGGCAGTAGTCGTGACGCTACTATTCCCAAAAGTAACATGCTAAACGCCAGCATGAAGGTCGTCACTGGCCGTGATATGGCGAGTGACGTCAGGTTGAGTGATCCTTTAGACATTTGCTTGCTCCCCCATATCCACAGATGGTGATGTGGTCTGCTTCGTAAATGTTTTGCGATCAAACAATTGATATAAAATAGGAATAACAATGAGGGTCAGTAATGTAGAAATGACCAAACCACTTATCACTGTTATTGCCATGGGGGCTCGTAACTCGCTACCCTCACCAATCCCAATCGCTAGTGGGAGTAACCCTAGCGTGGTTGTTAGTGTTGTCATAACGATAGGACGTAGTCGAGAGTGCGCCGCTTGTATTATAGCGCTAACCTTGTCCATGCCTTGTTGGCGTAACTGATTAATCCTATCGATCAGCACGATGGCATTATTAACCACGATACCACTTAACATGATCAGGCCAATAAAGACAATGACACTGATATGGGTGCCGGTTAGGTATAAGCCGAAAATACTGCCAGCACCAGCTATTGGTACACTGAACAGAATAAGCAATGGGTGTAACAGTGATTCAAATTGTGAGGCCATAACGAGGTACACTAAGAAAATTGCCAGTCCTAACGCCAACAACATTGAATCAAATGATTGCGCCATTTCTTCACTCTGGCCGCCAAATGTTGCGGTGACGTTAAGCGGTAAGTCGAGTTGGTCGATTAACTCTTGGGCAATTGAAATCGAAGATTGCTGGTCACCACTGCCAATATTGGCGCTAAGCACCGCAACACGTTGTTGATTAATTCGATTGATTTGAGCAGGGCCCATCTGCTGCGTTACTGTGGCAATACTGTCTAGACTTATCGGGAACTCGCTTTGGGGATTAACGATTAGCGCTTTGAGATCCGAGATAGAGTCTCGCTGACTTAAATCACTACGCACTAGGATGTCAATCTTGCGATCATACATAGTGTATTTGGATGCGATGTTCCCACCAATTTTTACAGAAATTAATCGAGCGATGTCGGCGGTAAGTAACCCTAATTTGGCTATCTTTGCCTGGTCGAAACTAATGGTGAGTTCAGGCTGGCCAACACGTAAGCTATTGAGTACATCAACAAATTGATCTTGGCGCTCCATGCTGACTGCGAGCAGCTCGCTATAACGTTTTAAGGCGGTTAAGTCATAGCTTGCTAGCTCGATACTCATGGGTTTGCTTAAAGTGAACAGCTCTGGACGGGCTAGTTGGCTGCTTACACCCACGACATTGGTGGCGATGCGTCGCACATCGTCCATTACCTCAGGCTCATCGTTGGCATCAAAGAGGATCACCTGCAAACGCGCTTGATGTTCACCGCCTTTACTGGCGTTACTCGTCATTAAGCTGCCGCTACCGGTGAGAGAATAGGTACTTTTAATTCGTTTGTCAGTGATCAATTGTAGTGCTATTTGATTGATGGCTTTGTCGGTTTGAGCTAATGGACTCCCCGGTGGCAGTTCAAGCTCTAAATAGAACTCACCTTGCGTCAAAGCAGGTAGCAATTCTACCCCGAGTCGCGGCGCGACATAAAGGCTTGAGCTGGCAAAGGCCAGCGTGATTAACAATGTTAATATAGGCTTGTGGATTGCCTTATTTAATACGGTCGAAAATAGCGATGCCAGTGTATTGAATCCACGATTAAATGCGCCAGTGATTGGTTTTAACAGTATGGCGAGCACGCGTGTCGCCCCGTGAAAAATGACCAACAAAGCACGACTTAATAGCATGATCGAGCCAATAAGTAATACGCGAAACGGCCACGTTAAAATACGCGAAACACGCTGAGTTTTCGTTAAAGGAAGTGCATCAACTTGCGCGGTATCAATGGATGACGACGCAGGGGAGGCTTGGCGAGACGCGAGCATCGGGATTAACGTTAATGCAACAAGGAGCGATGCGAGAAGCGCGAATGTTACCGTCATGGCTTGATCGAAAAATAATTGTCCCGCAATACCTTCGACAAAGATCAACGGAATAAACACGGCCAGTGTTGTTAAGGTTGACGTGACAATTGCGCCGGTGACTTCTTTGGTGCCACGTCTCGCTGACTCGATAACACTGAGTCCTTGCTCTTTGTAACGTGAGATGTTCTCCAGCACAACAATAGCGTTGTCGACCAACAATCCCGTCGCCAGAGCGATCCCACCAAGTGACATAATATTGAGACTGATGTCGTTGGCGTACATTAGGTTAAACGTTGCAATGACGGAGACGGGAATCGATAGCGAAATGATTAATGTCGGCACGATAGAGCGTAAAAATAGGTAAAGGACAAGCATAGCAAGCAAGCCACCAATTACCGCGGCCGATTTTACTTCGCTAATTGCATGACTAATAAAGGTTGATTGGTCATAAATAATATCTATCTTATATTTGTCGCCACTTAACTCTTTTAGGGCACTGAGTTTATCTTTAATTTGTGTAGCAACGGCAACCGTATTGGCATCGCCCTCTTTATAAATAGCCAGTTCAACTGCCTCATAGGCATTGATCCGTGTAACGTCGGTACGTTCTTTATAGGCGTCTTGAACACTAGCAACGTCCTTAAGGTAAATGGTCGTGTCACCTTGCTGATAGACAATGAGGTCGCCTATCTGTGCTAACTCGGTAAATTGGTTGAGGGTACGAACTAAATATTGGGTATTCCCTTCGATGAGTTTACCTGCCGATACATTGATATTTTCACGTGCAATAATGTTGCTTATTCGCTCAGCGCTGAGGTTTAGCTGTCCTAATTTATGTTGATCGATAATGATGTGATATTGCTGCTCAAGACCACCACCGAGTTTGACCGATGCCACCCCTGTTAATGACTCAAGCTGACGCTTTAAATCATATTCGCCAAAGGTACGCATTGCGGTGAGTTGAGCATCTGATTGTGGCGCGTTGCTCTCGTCACTTTTCAGTTGTAGTCCCAGGCGCACAATAGGATCGAGAGAGGGATTAAACTTAAGAATTAGTGGCTTGGCAACATCAAGTGGTAAACTTATTAAGTCGAGCTTTTCACGGACCTCAAGGCTGGTAATGTCCATACTGACATCCCATTCAAACTCAAGCAATACATCCGACTGTCCAGACTTCGAAACGGAACTGATTTTTCTCAGCCCCTTGACGACGCCCACTGCTTCTTCAATCGGCTTACTAACCAATTGCTCGATCTCTTTTGGCGCGGCGCCAATGTAATGTGTACGTATGGTTAGCGTCGGGTAAGAGAGCTCTGGCAAGAGATTAACCGCTAACCGCGAAAGTCCGACCAGCCCAAAAAGGATAATGGCTAAGGTAGCCATCCAGACGGTGACTGGGCGTTTAATTGCTGTGTCTATCATACTCATGAGAGTTCCTATTGTGCCGCACTGGCAAGGGTAGCTGAGAGCTCTGGCTGCACGCTAGGTGAATTTAGTACGTTCACTAATATATCGTTCTTTAAGTTGTGCTGGCCACTAACAACCACCTTCGCCCCGGCGTCAATCGCCGCAGTGATTTCGGTTAGCTGGGCTTGGATGAAACCTGTCTCAATTTCTATTTCTTGCGCTTTATTGTCTTTCACAATAAATATGTATTGTTGTCCGTCACGTGAGATTATGGCATCGGTGGGGACGCATAATGCGTCATGGTGTGTAGCAAACACTAGCGCTATTTGTGCAAACATACCGGGTTTTAAGACTGCTGCGCTGTTATCTAATGATAAAATCACCTTAAATGTGCCGCTTTTCGTATTAATGATCGGTGAAATCGAGCGTATAATTGCGGAAAACTCTTGCTGTGGCCGTGCACTAAAGCTTAGTGTTGCCGCTTGACCTAACTTAACGTTTGCGAGTTGATGTTCAGGCAAGTGTACGACAGCTTGCAATTTTTCTTGATTAACAATATAAACAAGCTTCTGATACCCTTGTGTAAAATGACCTTGCTTGACCATTTTCTTGGCAATGAAGCCAGAGATTGGCGCGGTAATGTGGCTATCTTTAAGGTCAAGTGCGGCAAGATCACGGCTCGCTTTAGCTGCTTGCTGCTCATAGGTTAATTTGTCAACGCGATCTGCACTGATCAGTTGTTTATTGTGCATTTTCATCGCACGTGCTAATTCTTGATTAATTCCTGACAACTTGGCATTGGCTTGAGCCAGCTTGAGTTGATAGCGCCGTGAGTCTATTTGGGCTAATAACTGCCCCTTCTCTACATAATCGCCCTCGTCGATGAGTAACTGTTCGATAATGCCAGTGACTCGTGTGATAACGTCGGCGTCATAGATACTTTCTAGTACCGCGGTGGAGTGATAATTGGCAGAAATGTCTCCTCGCGCTAACGTATTTATTGCGACCGGTACGGCAAATTCTTGCTGTTCCTTGTTGTTTTCTTCTTGGCTATCCCAACATCCTGTGACAGATAAGCAAAGTAGGCTGAGAGCAATTATTCGTGGAGTTTTAGTTAGCGTAGGCATTGTTGTGACTCTATTCGTTAGATTATCACAACATATGCATGTAGCGTGCCACGTTAAAAATGGCTTTTTTTTCATGTGGTTATGGTTTTCCCTTACGCTTTCTAGGTGGAAGGGCTTATTAAATGGTAAATTTAACTAATTGGTTGGTTTAAGTAACGAAATTGTTATCAGTTATTATAGTTTATGACACGCGCGGCATAAACTGGAACTGGCGGTTCTGTTCCTATTGTGTATTGCGTTACTGTTGTATCTTCGTACATAATAACCGCATCGCCACCAAGGCTTCTAGCGAGCTCTACGCTGTAGTCTAGTTGCTCTTGGTAATCTGGGTAGCGAGTGAAACCCAAGGCGTTATTGACTGCGTCTAGGCGGATTTTTTCCTTGAAAACAGTATAGGATCTATCAAGTGGCGGCTCTACTAGCACGATTACTGTTTCAGACGGTACTGGAACAAAGTCGTTATTTTCTATATTTGGTTCTTGCGATATGGTGCATCAACAAATAAGCAAAGATAGCATTGCGCTTAGACTGGAGCATCTATAAATAGCGTACTTCATATCGTTAGGTTCCCTTTACGACAGACAATTACGCTAAGGGTAGTCTAGATTTTAAGAAAGTCTAATTTATTGATTTTTGATACCAAGCTCGCAAAGTACGAGATCATTTTTAACGGCCAAAATAGATGATAAAGCTAGCACTTCTTAGTTACACTTGGTAGGCAAATACATTATACCAATTGCATTTAATAACATGACGACATGTGTTATTTAAAATTGACGACTACGGCGTTGTTCTAGCTGCGGCATTCATGCGGTGGTGCGTCGTTACGAATATATTTTTACTAAACGACACAAATTATTCCTAGCGTTTGGCACGCTTTCGACTTGTTGAAATGACGCATTTTCAGGTAGCGCGGGTATAGACCTAGATTGGATATATGCCAATGGCGTTAGTATCCTCGATTCATTGTGATCACGACACGACGGTTTTTATCGCGCCCTTGGATCTTTTCATTTGAAGCAATATGACGCTTTTCCCCAAAACCATCGAGAACGATTTTTTCGCCAGATATCCCCGCCTTTTGTAGTAGCTTTTTCATCTCTTGTGCACGTTTAATCGATAGCTGTTCGTTATTGTAACGACCGCCGTAACTATCAGTATACGAATCAATAACGACGAGCTCCATCGTGGGTTCATACTTTAGATAATCTTGGATCATTTTGAGTTTATTCTTAGAACGACGATCAAGTACTTTACTATTTTTACGATAGTTGAGGGTCGTAAAGGATATGTCATCAAAACTATAGGGCAACAGTTGGCTGACACAATCCATAAACTTTTGATGTTGTGGGGTAAAGTTAACGGCTGACATCGCGACCGAAATTTGGTCATTGCTGTTGTACCAATCCCGATAGAAGAAGGTTGGTTGCATGCCTTTTTCGAGTTCGCTCAATAGCACCCAAGCCTGGTCGTCGTTTATCTCGCCGTTGAACTGTTTGAAATACGTGATGTCGGTTAAGTAAGAAGACGTGCCCTGTGGCTTCCACTTAGGGGATAATGAACGGACTTCAACCTCAGTGTGCTTAGCTGGCTTCTGCCGCATTGCCAATTCAAAATCTAGATTATTGTCTTTACTCGCAACGCTGGAGAAATTAGCCTGACCAATGCGAGGTATTTGATGCTGCAAAATACACGCCGTCGGCGTGTTTTTGACCAGGGACCAACTTGACTGTTCGATTGAGGCGCCATAAGATCGCATCATTGCGTGAGAGGAACCGCTGACGACTAGCACTGCGGCCGCTGTAATCTTTAATCGCATAGTGTTGTTCATATCAAGCGCTACCCACTCTACTTAGTATTTATCGATAATAAGCTTATCGACCGTGAGTTTACATTCTTTAGCATTAATTAATAAACTCTTTGCTAGCCCTTGGCCAAAATTTCTTAGATAATATCGTTATTGTAACTATTATTTTGAGTATTATGTCTAAAACAGTGTCGACCCCGTTCAGTAAGCGATTTCGCGGTTATTTCCCTGTGGTTATCGATATTGAAACGGCGGGTTTTAATAGTGCAACAGATGCGGTGTTGGAGCTTGCTGCGAGCATTTTATCGATGGATGAGGATGGGGATTTATCCATCGAGCACACCCATCATTATCATATCGAACCTTTTGAAGGGGCTAACCTTGAAAAGGCTTCGTTGGAGTTTACAGGGATAGATCCTTACAACCCACTTCGTGGAGCAGTTAGTGAAAAAGATGCTCTACATGATCTGTTTAAGCATGTCCGCAAAGCAATGAAAGCGCAAGGGTGTCATCGCGCGATCATCGTCGCACATAACGCAGCGTTCGATCAAAGCTTCTTTAAAGCGGCGACAAGCCGTAGTGGTTTAAAGAGAGATCCGTTCCATCCTTTTGTCACTTTTGATACGACGACACTCGCCGGTTTGTCACTTGGGCAGACCGTATTGGCTAATGCCTGTAAAAAAGCGGGTATCGCCTTCGACAATAAAGAAGCGCATTCAGCGCTTTATGACACTGAGCGCACAGCGGAGTTATTTTGCTATATTGTCAACAAATGGCAAGCGCTTGGTGGCTGGCCACTCGAAGATGAATCATCAAACCCTGCACCCGTTTAATAAGCCTACCTAGACAGACGATACTTTAAACATCTTGACTGAAGAGTGCAGTGCGTGTGCTTGCTGCTGCAACTCTTCACTCATTTTTGAGGTGCGTAGCGAAGAGTCGGATGTCTTATCCGCGACGTCTCTAATGGCACCAACATGTTGATCTACCGCATTGACTCCAACACTTTGTTCATGAATAGATTGTGCAATAGCAGTGGTCATCTGCATGATTGAATCGATGTTTATCGTGATATCGTTGAGCATCTCCCCCGCGCTACCCGCCTTTTTGGAGCTCTTGTCTCCTTGAACTAGACAATCATTAATCAAGTTAACCATATTATTAGTTCGTGACTGTAACTTTAGGATGATGCTTTCGATTTCTGTCGTGGACTCTTGCGTACGGCTAGCTAATGTTCTGACCTCGTCGGCTACTACCGCGAAGCCGCGGCCCTGTTCTCCTGCCCGTGCCGCTTCTATCGCCGCATTAAGCGCGAGTAAATTCGTCTGATCAGCGATACTACGGATCACATCGAGCACCGCGCCGATGTTTTGGCTATCTTGAACCAATTCTTTAACTTCTTGCTCTGAGCGGGTTAAGTTATTTGAGAGCAGTTCAATTTGCTCGATGGTCTCTAGTACACCACCTTGGCCCTCTATCGCGCTCTGATTAGTGGATTCTGCTTTGGTTGCTGCAAGAGAGGTATTGTCTGCGATACCATCAATGGTTAGGACCATTTGGCTAACAGCGCTAGCGGCTTGTTGTGTTTGGTCAACTTGCTCTTGGACGCCTTGGTGGCCTACAGTAATAGTTTCCAATAATAATGAGGTCGCACGGTTTAGTGTAACAACCGACATGTTAACGTCACTTATGATGGCTTCAAATTTGGCGATGACATTATTGAAGTGATGAGCGGTGTCTGAAATCTCGTCATTGCCATTCTCTGGCGCGCGTAGCGTTAGGTCGTTGCTGGTACCGATATCGACCATCACCTTTCGTAATGCATTAATCGGTTCAATGATGCTCTTGCTCATGATGACTGATGTGATAATCGCCACGGTAAAGATAATGGAAAACAAGACATAGAGCAATAAAGAGGTATTGTCAGTCGTTTCAATTAAAGCGGAATGACTGGTGGTTAATACGCGAGTTAAAATATCTTGCGTATTGTGGACTGATTTTCGCATCTGCCCCTGAAGACCCAGTTGAGGTGTCATACCCATTACCTCCACAGCTTTTGTAAATTTTATAAAGCGATCGTGATAGACCGATAATAGCGAGGAATCGAGCTTGCCATGCTGCTCTAACTGTTGTTTTAGTGTTTGATAGTGGCTTTCAAACTTAGCGGTATACTTAGGGGCTCGGCGCAACATAAAGTCTTTCTCATCCCGCCGTAGCTGTAATAGGGTCGCTAATAAGCTAGGCGGTAGTGTCGATACTTGTTCCTCTATACCGTGTGCAGCCTCTCTTAATTGGCCATATAAACCATCTTTGGGATGGTATCCTAGTAATTTTTGCTGTGCGACCAACGCCTTAAAATGTAGGTTATATTGTTCAATGTTTTGATTGAGTGCGGTTAAATCATCGGTCGGGATATCGTAACGCCCAAACAATGTACTTAATGTACTGATGTTGGCTGTTAATTGTTGCACGTTGTTCGCATGCTTATCGACATACTTATCGCTGCGACGTGCGATGAAGTCTTTCTCGTCCCGCCGCAGTTCTAGGATGTTGTTCTTTATGTCGCCAGTAAGCTGCGTGCCTTGTGACAGTTCGACAATAACGCCAGCGGTATAATTGTGCAGCACGAGCATAACGAGTAAGCTAAGAACAAGTAGGGCGGTACTGAGCAGTAATTTAAACTTAATTGGCATGATTTATTCATCCTTAAACACAGATTGGCGATTACTGAGCACCAGACTAATACCAATTTCATTAAGTTAATGATCTTGTTGTACGAAGAGAAAATAAACTAGAACAAGGCACTCGATTGACTAATAGCTAGCTATTAGGATTGAGAGTAACGCAGTTATCGTCTGTTTTCATCAGTGCAAGTGGGCAATTATTTAATCAAATTGGTATAAAGTGCTGCAATATTTAAATTTGCAATACGCCAAGCTAGCTTTTAGTCCGATGCGAGTCAATAATTAAAGAGCCGAAATCAAAATTGTCATAAAACTGAAATGTTTATGTAATAAATCTGTCATGTGGTGGCGGGAAATGAAAAATAGCCATAAAAAAACCTCAAGTATTTAAACTTGAGGTTTTTACCGACCTAATACCAATTACATTAAGTAAGTGATCTTGTTGTGCAAAGGAAAAATAAACTAGAACAAGGCGCTCGATTGAGTAATAGCTAGCTATTAGGATTGAGAGCAACGCGGTTATCGTTAATTTTAACCAGCACAAGTGGGCAGTTATTTACTGTAATTGGTATAACTAGGTTTAGCGTGCTTGTGATTTGAACTCACGTGATGCTTCACCAGTGTATAGCTGACGAGGACGACCGATTTTGTGGCCCTTCTGACCTAACATTTCGTCCCAATGTGATACCCAACCAACGGTGCGTGATAATGCAAAAATCACGGTAAACATTGATGTTGGGATCCCCATTGCTTTAAGAATGATACCTGAATAGAAATCAACATTCGGGTACAGTTTCTTATCAACGAAATATGGGTCTTCCAGAGCAATGCGCTCTAGTTCCATAGCCACGTCTAGTAACGGATCTTGAACATTAAGTTCTTTAAGTACTTCGTGACACGTTTCGCGCATTACGGTAGCACGCGGATCGTGATTTTTGTAAACACGATGACCAAAGCCCATCAGACGGAATGAGTCTGACTTATCTTTTGCACGCGCAACAAACTCTGGAATGCGATCCATTGTGCCAATTTCTTCAAGCATGTTTAAACAAGCTTCATTAGCGCCGCCATGTGCAGGGCCCCAAAGTGATGCAATACCCGCTGCGATACATGCGAATGGGTTAGCACCTGAAGAACCGGCTAGACGTACAGTTGACGTCGACGCGTTTTGTTCATGATCTGCGTGTAGGGTGAAGATTTTATCCATTGCTTTAGCAAGAATAGGGCTTACTTTGTATTCCTCACAAGGAACAGAGAACATCATGTGAAGGAAGTTTTCTGCGAAGTCTAGCTCGTTACGTGGGTAAACGAACGGTTGACCGATACTGTACTTGTAGCTCATTGCTGCAAGTGTTGGCATCTTAGAGATCAGACGGAATGCAGCGATTTCACGGTGACGTGGATCGTTAATGTCCATCGCGTCATGGTAGAAAGATGATAATGCGCCTACCACACCACACAAGATAGCCATTGGGTGAGCGTCGCGGCGGAAACCTTTAAAGAAGTGTACCAGCTGATCGTGAACCATAGTGTGGTTCTTAACCGTAGCTACAAATTTATCGTACTGCTGTTTCGTCGGAGCTTCGCCGTTAAGAAGGATGTAACATACTTCTAGGTAGTCTGCGTTATTCGCAAGTTGGTCAATTGGATAGCCGCGGTGTAGCAAGATGCCTTTATCACCGTCAATGTAAGTGATCTCTGACTCACAAGAAGCTGTTGCCATAAAACCTGGGTCAAAGGTGAAGTGACCCGTCCCGCCAAGCTTGCTGATGTCAATTACATCGTGTCCCGCTGTTCCTGAGCTGATTGGTAGTTCAATCAGGTCTTTACCGTCAACTGATAGGGTTGCGTGGCGCTCTGTCATATGATTTGCTCCTGTTTATATTTTAGAATAATAATTTAAAAATCGAGGCGATATTCAGCCAAGATAAATAAATTTGCTGTATTTAACCTAAAAAGTGCCTAAGTTGTCAATTCAAATGACTGTTTAAGCGCTTTCTCGTTGCATAATCTAGGTAAACCTGGTTAGTTATCGTACATAACGTACATTGTGACTGGATATTGTATCCACATTGTGGTGTTTTTGTTGATAATGCAACTTATGCTGGCAAATGCTTTAACTTAATTTAGCGCACTACAGTAATTGTATTTGCCGCATAGTCCCAGTATACTTTCGTCTGATTTATTGCTGAGTTTAGATTTGGCATAATTCAATAGGTGAAAACTTGGAGGAAGATAGGTAATTAATGGGTGTTAATTGCTGAATATTAATTCTTTTCGAAGCCCGAGATGCTTCCTCTTTGATATAAAAATAATGGGCTTCAATAGTGAGCTAAAGTGAGCACAATCGTGAAAAAGCAAAGACCTGTAAACCTCGACTTACAGACCGTTAGCTTTCCATTAACTGCAATCGCATCAATCCTTCATCGTGTCAGTGGCGTTATTATGTTCGTCGCTACTGGGATTTTAATGTGGTTTCTTGCTGAATCTTTATCAGGACCAAGCGGTTTTGTTAATGTGCAGGAGTTAATGGGTAGTTTTCTGGCTAAGTTCGTCTTCTGGGGAATATTATCCGCATTGGCATACCATTTGGTTGTTGGAATACGACACATTATTATGGATTTAGGCTATGGTGAAGAGTTTGACTCGGCAACCACATCAGCCCGTTTAACGATGATTGCATCCGTTATTTTATCAGTATTAGCAGGGGTATGGGTATGGTAAATAATGCCGCAACACTAGGACGCAGTGGCGTTCATGATTATATAATCATTCGTGTGGCAGGCATTAATTTAGCACTGTACGCACTATTCCTTTTAGGTTTTTTCCTAAGCAATGACGTAACTTATACTTCTTGGACATCACTATATTCCAATTTAGGTATGCAGGTCTTTACGATTATCACCTTGATCTCCTTGCTGGCCCATGTGTGGATCGGTATGTGGCAGGTGTTAACGGATTATATTAAGCCTGTTGGTTTACGTTTTGTTCTTCAGCTAGTACTAAATGCGATAGCGATCAGCTATGTCGCAGCTGGCATCGTTATTTTATGGAGAGTCTAAGGTGAGTATTCCTGTTCTCGAGTTTGACGCCGTTGTGATCGGCGCAGGTGGCGCGGGTATGCGCGCAGCCCTACAAATCACTCAAGAAGGTAAAACTTGTGCATTGATTTCTAAAGTTTTCCCTACTCGTTCGCACACAGTCTCTGCACAAGGTGGTATTACCGTAGCCTTGGGCAATAGCCATGAAGATAACTGGCACTGGCACATGTACGATACCGTTAAAGGGTCTGATTTTATCGGTGATCAAGACGCTATCGAATTTATGTGTGAAGCGGGCCCAGAAGCTATCATCGAATTAGAAAAAATGGGTCTACCATTTTCTCGCACCGAAGAAGGAAAAATTTATCAACGTCCGTTTGGCGGCCAATCTAAAGCATTTGGTGGCGAACAAGCGGCGCGTACAGCGGCTGCAGCTGACCGTACTGGTCACGCATTATTGCACTTACTGTATCAGCAAAACGTTAAAAACAAGACTAACGTCTTTAGCGAGTGGTATGCACTAGACCTCGTTAAAAATGATGATGGCACTATCGTCGGTTGTACCGCGATGAACATCGAAACTGGCGAAGTTGTTTACTTTAAATCTCGTGCGACAGTACTTGCTACTGGCGGCGCGGGTCGTATCTATGCATCAACCACTAACGCTCACATCAATACTGGCGATGGCGTTGGCATGGCAATCCGTGCGGGTTGTTCGATGCAAGATATGGAAATGTGGCAGTTCCACCCGACGGGTATCGCAGGCTCAGGTGTTCTAGTTACCGAAGGTTGTCGTGGTGAAGGCGGTTACTTATTAAATAAAGATGGCGAACGTTTCATGGAACGTTATGCGCCTAACGCTAAAGATTTAGCGTCGCGTGACGTGGTGGCTCGTTCTATCATGAACGAAATCCGCGAAGGTCGTGGTCTTGATGGTCCGTTAGGTCCGCATTGTTTACTAAAACTTGATCATTTAGGTAAAGAGACTCTTGAGTCGCGTTTACCAGGCGTGTGTGATTTGTCTCGTACATTTGCTCACGTTGATCCCGTAGAAGCTCCAATCCCTATTCTACCAACATGTCACTACATGATGGGCGGCGTAATGGCTAACATTCATGGTCAAGCCTTAACGCGTAATAGCGATGGTGATGATGTGGTTGTTGAAGGATTATTTGCTGTTGGTGAGATTGCTTGTGTATCTGTACACGGTGCAAACCGCCTTGGTGGTAACTCACTACTTGATTTAGTCGTATTTGGTCGTAGTGCAGGTCAGTTCTTAGGTAAATACCTAACGAAGGAGCTATCTCACAAAGATGCTTCACAAGAGCAAATTGACGGTGCACTTGCGCGTCTTAACCGTTGGGAAAATAATAAAGACGGTGAAGACCCAGTACAAATCAAGAAAGATATGCAACTTTGTATGCAGCTTAACTTCTCGGTATTCCGTGAGGGCAAAGCGATGGCAGAAGGGCTAGCTGAACTTAAAGCGATTCGCGAGCGTTTAAATAATGCTAAATTGTCTGATAACTCATCAGAATTTAACACCCAACGCATCGAATGCTTAGAGCTCGATAACTTAATGGAAACGGCGTTTGCAACGGCTGTTGCGGCTAACTTCCGTGAAGAGTCTCGTGGCGCGCATTCTCGTGAAGATTTCCCAGATCGTGATGACGAAAACTGGTTGTGTCATAGTGTTTACGACGCTAAGACAGAAACGATGACTAAGCGTGAAGTTAACTTCGCCCCTAAGACTCGTGAAGCCTTCCCACCTAAAGCTCGTACCTACTAAGGAGAACGTGATGAAAAAAATATTCTCAATTTATCGCTATAATTCTGACGTTGATGCGAAGCCAAGCATGAAAGAATATACGTTGGAAATGGAAGACGGTTCTGACATCATGGTACTTGACGCGCTGATCCTGTTAAAAGAACAAGATCCTACCTTGGCTTTCCGTCGTTCATGTCGTGAAGGCGTATGTGGTAGTGATGGTGTTAACATGAATGGCAAAAACGGCCTAGCATGTATCACACCGTTATCGTCACTTAAAGGTGACAAAATTATTCTGCGTCCTTTACCTGGTCTGCCTGTTGTTCGTGATTTAATTATCGACATGAGCCAGTTCTATACGCAATACGAGAAGATTAAGCCGTACCTGATCAATGATGGTAGAGAGCAGCCTTCACGTGAGTATATACAAACAATTGAAGAGCGTGACAAGCTTGATGGGCTATACGAGTGTATCTTGTGTGCCTGTTGTTCGACTTCGTGTCCGTCATTCTGGTGGAACCCTGATAAGTTTATCGGGCCTGCTGGTCTATTACATGCTTACCGTTTCTTAATCGATAGCCGCGATACGGCAACCGATGAACGTTTAAGTGAGTTGGATGATGCATTTAGTGTATTCCGTTGTCACGGGATCATGAATTGCGTTAGTGTTTGTCCAAAAGGACTAAACCCAACAAAAGCTATTGGTCATATTAAATCTATGTTGCTAAACCGAGCGGTATAAAACCATGGACCTTGATCAAGGGTTGTTAAAAAGATAAGAATTAAATAGCCATTTCCTCTATTGGGGTCATGGCTATTTTTGCGTTAGATACATTAATTAGGTGTATAAGCTTAAAGAATTTAATCAACAATTTTAGTGTAGTGGTTATCATTCAGCTAAAAGTTAGTTAAACTCGTTGTATCTATATTTATTGTGGCTAAATTGGCTAATTAAAAAGGGCAAAAAATGCATGATGGCATAATGAAGGAGTGGCTTGAATCGTCACACCTAGCCGGTGCAAACGCTAGCTATATAGAAGAAATGTATGAAGCATTCCTTGAAGATGCAACATTAGTTTCTGATGAGTGGCGCGCTGTGTTCACACAGTTACCTACCTCCCAGACTGATGCAGTAGAAGAAGTGAATCATACTAAGATCCGCGACTACTTCCGTCGTGCTGCCAAAGAAATTCGTGGTAGCAGCGCCAACGAAATAGATCCGCAGACCGCTTCTAAGCAAGTTAAAGTACTGCAAATGATTAACGCCTACCGCTTCCGCGGTCATCAGCAAGCTAACCTCGATCCGTTAGGGTTGTGGCAGCGTGAGCGAGTGGCTGAACTAGACCCAGCATTTCATAACCTAACGGTTGATGATATGGATACGGAGTTTAATGTCGGTTCATTCGCGATAGGCAAGGAATCACTTAAGCTGCGTGATTTACATAGCGCTTTGCAAAGCACTTATTGTGGTAGTGTTGGCGCTGAGTATATGCATATCACCGATACCGAAGAAAAGCGTTGGTTACAGCACCAGTTTGAATCGGTACAAAGCACGCCTGCGTATAGTGATGATGAAAAAGTACGCTTGCTAAGCGGACTTAGTGCTGCTGAAGGAATGGAACGCTATCTAGGCGCTAAATTCCCAGGTGCTAAACGCTTTTCACTAGAAGGCGCTGGCGCGCTTATCCCGATGTTGCGTGAGATGTTGTATAAATCTGGCGAACATGGAACACAAGAAATTGTGTTGGGTATGGCGCATCGTGGTCGCTTAAATGTCTTAGTTAACTTGCTGGGTAAACAACCTTCTGAGCTGTTTGATGAGTTTGCTGGTAAGCATGACGAAATTCATGGCTCGGGTGATGTAAAATATCATCAAGGTTTCTCATCTGATTTTGAAACACCTCATGGCGCCGTTCACTTAGCTATGGCCTTTAACCCGTCTCATCTGGAAATTGTTAATCCAGTGGTTATTGGTAGCGTGCGCGCACGTCAAGATCGCTTGAACTCTAAAGATGGCCGGCTTGTGATGCCAATTACCATTCATGGTGATAGTGCGATTGCTGGTCAGGGTGTTGTTCAAGAAACGTTTAATATGTCGCAAGCGCGTGCATTTAAAGTTGGCGGTACGATTCGTATCGTGATCAACAACCAAGTTGGTTTCACCACCAACAATCCGGAAGATACACGTTCAACGATGTATTGTACGGATATCGCTAAAATGGTTCAAGCACCGATTTTCCACGTTAACGGCGACGATCCAGAAGCGGTTGCTTTTGTTTCTCGCATTGCGGTTGATTACCGTAACAAGTTTAAACGTGATGTGGTTATCGATCTTGTCTGTTATCGTCGTCATGGCCATAACGAAGCCGATGAGCCAAGTGCTACTCAGCCATTGATGTATCAGAAAATCAAAAAACATCCGACACCGCGTACACTATACGCAGATAAGTTAATGGCCGATAAGGTTATTGATAAAGCGGGTGTTACTTTGATGAGTAATGAATACCGTGACGGTTTAGATAAAGGCGAATGTGTGGTGCCTGAATGGCGTCCTATGACCCTTCATTCAGTCGATTGGTCACCGTATGTTGGTCATGATTGGGATATCGCGTATGACAATACGCTGCCAATGGACAAAGTCCAAAACTTGGCACACAAAATGTGTGAATACCCAGATGATCATAAGCTACAGTCTCGTGTTGCAAAGATCTATAATGACCGTATTACGATGGCTAATGGTGAGAAGGCCGTTGATTGGGGTTTTGCAGAAAACCTTGCCTATGCAACCATTCTTGATGAAGGCAACAACATTCGCCTTATCGGTCAAGATAGTGGCCGTGGTACTTTCTTCCATCGTCATGCTGTGCTACATAACCAGAATGATGCGACCACTTATGTGCCGCTTAAAAACCTCTCTGAAAACCAAGGTAAATTCCGTTTGTTTGATTCGGTATTATCTGAAAACTCAGTCGTGGCATTCGAATATGGTTATACCACCGCCGAGCCATCAGGTCTTAATATCTGGGAAGCACAATTTGGCGATTTCGCTAACTGTGCCCAAGTGGTATTTGATCAGTTTATCTCTTCAGGTGAACAAAAGTGGGGCCGCCTATGTGGTCTAACGATGCTGTTGCCACATGGTTATGAAGGTCAAGGCCCTGAGCATTCATCTGCACGTTTAGAGCGCTTCTTACAGCTTTGTGCCGATCATAATATGCAAGTGGTTGTTCCTTCTACGCCAGCACAAATTTATCACATGTTACGTCGTCAAGTGGTTCGTCCTATGCGCCGCCCATTAGTCGTTATGACGCCTAAGTCGCTACTTCGTCATCCGCTTTGTACCTCATCGCTTGATGAATTAGCCAACGGAAAATTCGAAAACGTGATCGGTGAGATTGATGACAATATCGATCCTTCGCAAGTTAAACGCGTCGTGTTCTGTAGTGGTAAAGTGTATTACGAATTATTGCAACAACGTCGTGAGAACAATCAAACGGATGTCGCGATTATTCGTATCGAACAGCTGTACCCGTTCCCACACGATGAAATGGATACGTTACTCGAGCAATACAGCCACGTGACTGATTATGTTTGGTGTCAAGAAGAACCACAAAATCAAGGCGCTTGGTATTGTTCTCAGCACCACTTCTGGACGGCGATTCCAAAGGGCGTTAATTTGACCTACGCTGGGCGTGCCGCTTCCGCTGCACCTGCCTGTGGTTATCCGTCGATGCATAAACAACAACAAGCTGCGTTAATTAATGACGCGCTGAATATTAAATAATTATTAAGGGAAAAGTCGATGACTATCGAAATTAAAGTTCCTGTATTACCAGAATCAGTAGCCGATGCCGGCATCGCTACTTGGCACGTAAAAGTAGGCGACGTCGTGTCGCGTGATGACAACTTGGTTGATATCGAAACTGACAAAGTAGTATTAGAAGTGCCAGCACCAGAAGATGGTGTGATCGTGGAAATTCGCGAAGAAGAAGGCGCAACGGTATTGGGTGAAGTTGTTATCGCTATCCTAAAACCTGGTGCTGCTGCAGGCACTGAAGTCACCAAAGAAGAAGCGGCTCCAGCTGCTGGCGCTCCAGCGAGTGGGGAGTCTTCAACGAACGAAGAGTCATCTGATGCGCTAAGCCCATCAGTACGTCGTTTGCTTTCAGAGCACAGTCTTAATGCGGATAGCATTAAAGGGTCTGGTGTTGGCGGTCGTTTAACTAAAGAAGACGTTGAGAAGCACATTAAGAGTGCTAAAGCCGCGCCAGTCGCTGCATCAGTTGCTCCTGCTCCGGTAATGGGCGCACGTGATCAGAAGCGTGTTCCGATGACTCGTTTGCGTAAGACTATCGCTAATCGTCTGCTTCAAGCAACGAATGAAACAGCGATGTTAACTACGTTTAACGAGATTAACATGAAGCCAATCATGGACTTGCGTAAGCAGTACAAGGATGAATTTGAGAAGCGTCATGATACGCGTCTTGGTTTTATGTCGTTCTACGTCAAAGCTGTGACCGAAGCACTAAAACGCTTCCCGGAAATCAATGCCTCTATCGATGGTTCTGATTTGGTGTACCATAACTTTTTCGACGTAAGCATCGCAGTCTCGACTCCTCGTGGCTTGGTAACACCTGTATTGCGTGATACCGACCAAATGAGCATGGCGGACATCGAAAAGAAAATTCGTGAATTGGCTATTAAAGGCCGTGATGGTAAACTTACCGTCGACGAAATGACTGGCGGTAATTTCACCATTACCAACGGTGGTGTGTTCGGTTCACTAATTTCTACGCCAATCATCAACTTACCACAAAGCGCTATCTTGGGAATGCACAAAATTCAAGATCGTCCAATGGCTGTTGACGGAAAAGTAGAAATCTTACCGATGATGTATCTAGCCTTATCATACGATCACCGTATCGTTGATGGAAAAGGTTCGGTTGGCTTCCTAGTAACGATTAAAGACTTACTAGAAGATCCAACTCGTCTATTACTTGATATCTAATCCCTCCTTGTTAATGAGCGATCTTTAATACGGATAGACAGAATATCAAACAATAGTACAAAGAATTTATTAGGATTGGCGCTCGACTGAGCTGCCACTGGGTTGCCAGCATAGAGTGGCAACTTTTTTTAACTAAACTGACGGAAAATCATCATGAATTTGCATGAGTATCAAGCGAAACAATTATTCGCAGAATATGGTTTACCAGTATCTGAAGGGTTCGCATGTGATACCCCTC
>Ga0209395_1001773_pt1 | contig 29648 bp, 29 predicted proteins | sample GOMGulsemesocosm_3_FD_184635 | JGI IMG/M metagenome (GOLD analysis project Ga0209395, IMG submission 184635) | Methane-oxidizing microbial communities from mesocosms in the Gulf of Mexico - GOM9D Gulf of Mexico (SPAdes) (version 2) | ecosystem: Environmental > Aquatic > Marine > Cold seeps... | reverse complement strand
AAGAATAGACTTGAGTGGTGGAGGGAGGTGGATTCGAACCACCGAAGGCTGAGCCGTCAGATTTACAGTCTGATCCCTTTGGCCACTCGGGAACCCCTCCATCTCAAGTGCGGCGAATAATAGAGGAGTTTTAGCCGCAGGTAAAGCGGTTTATTTAACTTTTTTTAATAAAGTTTTCATTCGGTTGGCCGATATATTAAATAACAGCAACTACCGTATTAATAATATGCAAATCGAGCGGATTTTATCCAACGAACTCCAGTTAGGGCAACAATTGAACAGCAGTGTGGTAAACGACCGCGCTAACTTTTCATTGCTGTTAGCACTAATGTCGCAAGATGTTCAGGACCAAGCTCAATTTCATTTAGCCTCAAATACAACAATTGCTTCAACTGACGATAAGCCGTCTTTAGCCGATGAATTTTCAGTGCCGTCACCACAACCACTAATTTCAGATTTTGAGGGTGAAACACAGTCACTTGAATGCGGTTTGCTGGCCAAAGAACAGGGTTTATTAGCGGCGCGATTACGCCATTGTTTAGCGCCAGAACCGCTCAGCTTCGAGCTCGGTAAAAAACATGGTATCGCCGCCGATGTTTTTGATAGTCTTGACGTGATCACCGCGCAAAGATTTACCGGCGACTATCAAACACAGCAATTTGAGCGTTTAATACCTGATGTAGTAATAGGGCAGCAGCAAAATTATGCCGCGGCGCTTAATCGAGTCTACAACTAATCACTTTGGCCAGTTACATTGGCTCTATTGACCTTAAATGTAGCTAGCTTCGCAATACATTAGTACAGCATAGCCAGTCACATTAGTTAACTATCACAACATTTCTTGAATTTCTTACCGCTACCACAAATACAGGCATCATTGCGTTTGGGCACTGTGCGCGCAATTTTAGGCGGCGTTGAACTGTGATAATACCAAGCGTGTGTTTTTAGCATCGGCTGATCGTTAATCGCGGTTAACAGCGGATCGACAGGTTCTAAAGTAAAGTGTGACAAGTCATGCAAGCATTGCACTTTGCCATTTTCTTTATACCAAGCGACAAACTCGACTTGTGCTGTGGTTGCCGTTTGGCTGAAATTTATGACGTCTAGCGCTAACCACTGACAACTTTTAGCCCATTGCGCAATATCGACTTTAGAAATCGTGTCGCGGGTTTGTGGTGAATGCGTAGCGACTAAATAGTCAACCGCCAGTGTGGCAAAGGCACAATAACGGCTTTTCATTAATAGTTTGGCATCGCCTGCAAGGCGCGCACCGCTATGCAGGGGGTGACAGCAATTTTGGTAGGGTACCAAAGAGCCACAGGGGCATTGTTGATTCATTTTTTACTTTACCGTTGTTACGTAATAGCTAATCTGTAGCGCGCTATTATACGCACTAGCCCCACCAGATTAAAATAAGCTGTGGCCTTTTGGGGTGAACAGATTATGGTAAAGTTTGGCGGCAAATTCGTCGGTCATGCCTGAAATATAATCGGCGATAATTCGCATTTGCACCTCATCTTTTTTATCTTGAGCATTTTTCCAACGCTGCTTGGTATTATCAGGCAATAATCGGTATGGATCAGAGGCGAAGGCTTCAAATAACTCCATTACTATTTGTTGGCCTTTATATTCCATCGCTTGAAATTCTGGTTTGTTAATCACGCGCTGCTGCACAAACTGCTTCAATATCTCGAGTACTTTGGCATAAGTTGGCTTTAATTTGGCATTGTATCGCAGTAATGGTTGCTCAAATTGCGGTAACTCGGTTATCTCTATCGCGGTAATTAAAGCATTGACTAACTGACCAATTGCATCTTTACGCTTAAATTGCTCTGGGCCAAATAACTGCTTGGTAATGTCATGAATGTGCTGACTAATCCAGTTGTCGGTTAAGCAGTCAATTTGGCTGACCACATCTTGTTGCCACTGGTTAAGATTAACGGTCGCCATCACAATCGCATCTTCGAGATCATGCACCGAATAGGCAATATCATCAGCCAGCTCCATAATTGAACAGTCGAGCGATTTATGACAGCTGCTTAAATGAATGCCAACACCGGGTATTGTCTGGGTAAAAAGTTCGCGGTCGTGGGGGCTGAGTGGGGCTAATACCCAATCTAAATTTGAACTGTCGACATCGAATAGCGCCTTGGGTGGTAACCAGTTATGTGCTTTTAGTTGTCTGAAATTATTGATGTTTGTGTCATTGTATTGGCCCACAACTTGGTCGTGCAATACCGGGTACTTCAAGATGCCGAGCAAGGTACGGCGCGACAAATTCATGCCATGGTGTTCGGTATAAGGTTCCAGCCGCGTTAAAATCCGGAAGGTTTGACCATTGCCTTCAAAACCGCCGTGGTGGCGCATCATAAAATTAAGCGCTATTTCACCACCATGGCCAAAAGCCGGGTGACCAATGTCGTGTGCAAGGCCCAGCGCTTCAACGAGCATGTCGTCTTTCAATGCTGTGGCTAAGTGTGGATATTTCAATCTGAGCTGGGCGTTGATGCCGGCCCCAATTTGCGCGACTTCGAGCGAATGGGTTAGTCGGGTCCGATAAAAATCACTTTGGCCAATGCCAACAACCTGAGTTTTAGCCTGCAAGCGTCGAAAGGCGGCGGAATGCAAAATTCGTGCGCGGTCACGTTGATAAATAGTGCGGTGATCTTGCTGGCGCAGTGTTGGCGCCGTAGATTTTCGCTGGTCCCAAATGGCTGATATATCGACGTTGCTCAATCGTATTGCTCCTAGCTATATAAGTTAATGCCCAAGCGATAGGCTAATACCAATCCCATTGGCTATGTTGTACTAAAGTGTTGCCATTTGAACAGCAAGTCGCCGTAAATCCATCACGACTTCGGCGGACTTCCTCATGCCGCTGGCATCAGGGTTCTAGCTACGTTCGAGGCTCTTGAGCAGCATCTGGGCAATAGCTCTTCGGTAACCGCTCCTGCGTTACTCTAATTACGCCCGTCCATGGCCTAATGCAATGCCCTAATGCAATGCCCTAATGCCTTACATCCATGTAAGAACATGCTGCTCAAGCTTACTTTATCAAACACCAACACTTTCAATTAGTTGTGAAGCTAGCTACATTTAAGGTGAACAGAGCCAATGCAATTGGTTAAATACCAATTGCATTTAATAATTGACCACTTGTGCTAGTTTAAATCAACAATAAGGCTACCGCGTCCTGTAGGCAACTGCGTACCTCTCAATCCCAATAGTCAACTATTGGTTATTCGAGCGCCTTGTTCTTGCTAATTCCCCCTGCGCACAACAAGATCATATCTTTAATGTAATTGGTATAATGACAAATGTAGCAGGCTTTTTAAATGTAACTCAATCAATTTTAGATATTTTTTGAATATAGCTAGGCTGGGTACAAACACTTGATCAATATTTCGCCCAGATTAAGTACTGGGCGAGATATTAACCTATTTAGGCCAGATTATTGCGAATAGGTATCGAGGAATTTGCCAAATCGCCCGATAGCATTGGTTAAATCATGGGCGTGCGGCAAGGTAACTATTCTGACATGATCGGGTTCTGGCCAGTTAAAGGCGGTGCCGTGTACCAGTAGAATCTTTTCACTTTTAAGTAAATCGAACACTAACTTTTGATCGTCAACGATATTGAATTTCTTAACGTCAAGTTTCGGGAACATGTACATCGCGCCTTTAGGCTTAACACAGCTAACCCCGTCTATTTCATTAAGCGCTTGCCATGCGGCATCGCGTTGCTCTAACAAGCGACCGCCAGGCAGAATAAGCTCGTTAATGCTTTGATAACCACCCAAAGCTGTTTGAATCGCATGCTGACAAGGCACGTTGGCACATAAGCGCATTGAGGCCAACATATTGAGGCCGCTGACGTAACTTTGTGCCTTATATTTTGCGCCTGAAACCACGAGCCAGCCCGATCTAAAACCAGCAATCCGGTAAGATTTTGACAGGCCATTAAAGGTTAAGATTAATAAGTCATCGGCCAGCGATGCGGTATGCACATGTTGAGCTTCGTCATAAAGGATCTTGTCGTAAATTTCATCCGAAAAGACCACTAAGTTGTGTTCTCGCGCAATGGCTAACAATTCTAGCAACAGTTCTTTTGAGTAAACAGCTCCGGTTGGGTTATTAGGATTAATAATAACCAGCGCTTTAGTTTTGCTGCTAATTTTACTTTTGATGTCATCAATATCTGGGAACCAATCGGCTTGTTCATCACAGCGATAATGCACGGCTTTGCCGCCAGCTAAATGAACTGAAGCGGTCCACAACGGGTAATCAGGCGCAGGAATAAGTACTTCGTCATCATTGTTTAACAAGGCCATGGTCGCAATTTGAATCAGCTCAGATACGCCATTGCCAATAAAAATGTCGTCAACATCAATGCCATTTATAATTTGCTGGTAATGATGAAATACGGCCTTTCTGGCTGAAAATAGCCCTTTGGACTCACAATAACCTTGAGCCTGGGGTAAGTTGTGAATTACATCACGAACAATTTCGTCAGGGGCTTCAAAGCCAAACGGGGCAGGGTTGCCAATATTTAGCTTAAGAATACGGTGACCTTCTTCTTCAAGTCGTTGTGCTTCTTCGTGTACTGGCCCGCGAATGTCGTAACAGACATTACTTAATTTGTTCGACTTGTTAATCACCTAAAAACTCCACCCAAAATATATTTATTTAATCGTAGTTCAAGATACCGCATTGACTCTGATTTAGGAAGTTGTTGGTTAATAAAAACTAAAAATGAGAGCACACGGGCATAAAAAAACCGCTGGTAAGTATTTACCAGCGGTTTAGAGCGTTATTGAAAGAAAATGGCTGTTTTAAGCAAGTTCGCTTAGGCACATCTCTTCTTTAATCTGATTAACCCAGCCAGTAACGCGCTCATCGGTTAACTCAGGTTGACGGTCTTCATCAATGCCAAGTCCAACAAAGTGAGTATCGCTAACTAATGCTTTTGACGCTTCAAACTCATAACCGGCGATTGGCCAGTGGCCAACAACTATCGCGCCGCGAGGTTCGATAATGTCTTTTAACGTACCCATCGCGTCAAGGAAGTATTCTGCGTAATCTTCTTGATCACCACAGCCGAAAATAGCGACTAATTTGTCGTTAAAATCGATATTTTCTAGATCAGGGAAAAAGTCATCCCAGTCACATTGCGCTTCCCCGTAATACCAAGTTGGGATACCCAGTAATAATAAGTCAAATTCAGCAATTTCTTTAGTCGTTGCTTTGGCGATGTCATAAACATCAACTAGATTTTTACCAAGTTGTTTCTGGATCATTTTTGCGACGGCTTCAGTATTACCGGTGTCGCTTCCAAAAAACATTCCTACGCTAGCCATAATTTTTCCTATTGTTCTGCGGGTGCTAGTTCAATTTCACTCATTGACATCGGTTCGATGGCAATGTCCATCGCCCTGATTTGTGTCATAAGTATAGATTCAATGATTTGGCTACGGCTTAAGTTGTGCTCCGCCGCCAAATCATTTAGTACATTAAATAACTCTGATTCAACTTTCAATTCAATCCGTTTTAACCCTTTAGCTTTATCGCGTTTTATTTGATTACGCTTATTAATCAGCAGTTGATCTTTACGCGATAAAGGGTTGGTTTTTGGGCGGCCACGGCTTTTTTGATCGGCGAATAGATCAATCGTTATTCTGTCGTTAGATGCTTTTGCCATAGTGCTACAATAATATAATAGATTAAGTGTAAATTGTTAGGTTGCAGTCCAAAAAAATTGGATCACGCCTTTCATCACAAAACCAAGACAACCAAATGTTAATACGGCCCACACGGTGACTTTTCCGAAAAAGGGGACATTCGCGGTATTGAGTACATCACGAATTGCCATACCAATAAGAAAAAATACTCCAGCAAAAAATAGATTTAAACCTATTGCTTCTAGCTGCTGAAATTCTTGCGGTGTCATTGTTGAGTTTTGCCTTGAAATAAGTGCTGCATTAAGTCAGTGCCGCGCAATATAGCATACCCGAGTATATCGCGCTATCGCTAGAGCCAACAAATGACTACAGATTGTAATTATTTCAATTATTCTGGGATTTTTCGATAAAATTTAATACTATTTTATTGAAAGCGTTTGGTTTTTCAGCATGTAACCAGTGACTAGTCCCTTGAATTATTTTTGCGGTCGCGGTGGGGAAATATGTCATGATTGCTGGTCGGTGTTCAGCGGTTATATAGTCCGATAGCTCGCCTTTAATAAACAGCGTTGGCCCCATGTATTGTCCTTCGCTGGGCAAACCTCCAATAATAGCAGGGTAGGCTTGTTCTATCGCGTTAAGGTTACAGCGCCAAGCAAAGCCGTTGGCTGTTTTTACTAAGTTTTTAAGTAAAAACAAACTGACTCCCGTTTCAATGCCTGCTTGCTCAAGGACTTGCTGAGCTTGTTTTCTATTTTTTAGAGTGACTAAATCAACTGATTTTAGGCCTTTAAACACCAAGCCATGCCGATCGCTATAGCTGACCGGAGCGATGTCGGCAACCACTAATGCCGTAATTCGATCCGAATAAGCGAGCGCCAGCTCCATCGCAACTTTGCCGCCCATCGAATGCCCTACTACGGTCACGCGATCAAGCGCTAGTGAGTCGAGCAACGCGATAACATCACTCGCCATTGAGCTGTAGTTCGTCTCGGATTGGTGTTTCGATAAACCGTGATTAACCAGATCAACGCTGATCACTTGAAAACTTTGGCTAAGATAACGGGCGAGTGCGCCTAAGTTATCGAGGGCGCCAAACAGACCATGAATAAGAACGACCGGATCGCCATTCCCCTCAATTTTATAATTTAATAACATCAACAACAGTCGTCGTGGGTAAAGTTGCGACAAGTGTGACGCCAGCCTCATTAAAAATCAAATATATATTATTCGTAGTTCATAGCACATTTAGTGTTAACTTAATAAAGGTTTTTGCTAATATAAATGGACTATCTGCTTAATATTAGTAACAATGACTATATAAAAAAACTATACCCAATATTAATACAATTAATTTAAGCCGATCGCAATTACCACCAACAGGAAACCCTTCATGCCAACAAAGCCCGCTAAAAAGTCACCTTTATATATCCCTCATGCAGGTCATGCATTACTTGATACCTCATTATTAAACAAAGGGAGTGCATTTAGTGTTGATGAACGAAAATCGTTTAACTTAACGGGTTTATTGCCGCCGTTAATTGAAACGATTGAAGAGCAGGTTGAGCGTTCTTATTGCCAGTACAGTGCTTTTAATACCGCATTAGAGAAGCACATTTACTTGCGTCGCATGCAAGACATGAACGAAACACTTTATTACCGTCTTATAAATGATCACCTCGAAGAAATGATGCCAATCATTTATACCCCAACGGTTGGCGAAGCGTGTGAGCGTTTCAGTGATATTTATCGGTGTGCCCGTGGTCTGTTTATTACTTATGAGCAACGTGATCAAATTGACGATATTTTACATAATGCGATTAAAGGCAATGTAAAAGTAATAGTAGTAACCGATGGCGAACGCATTTTAGGTTTAGGCGATCAAGGCATGGGCGGCATGGGCATTCCAATTGGTAAATTATCACTTTATACCGCGTGTGGTGGTATTAGTCCTGCTTATACCTTGCCAGTGATGTTAGATGTTGGCACCAACAATGAAGAATTGATCAATAACCCAATGTACATGGGTGTTCGTAAGCCACGAATTAATGACGAAGAGTACTTTGAATTTGTTGATATGTTTATTCAAGCCGTAAAACGTCGTTACCCTAACGTGTTATTACAATTTGAAGATTTTGCTCAGCCTAAAGCGATGCCGTTATTAGAACGTTACCGTGACCAGTTATGTTGTTTTAATGATGACATTCAAGGCACAGCATCAGTGACTGTTGGCTCATTAATGGCGGCTTGTCGCTCGAACAGCGAGCAATTATCACAGCAAGTTGTTGCTTTTGTTGGCGCGGGCTCAGCAGGTTGTGGCATTGCCGAACAAATCATTAAGCAAATGGTGAGTGAAGGTATTAGTGAAGAGCAAGCACGCGGTCAAGTATTTATGGTCGATCGTTTCGGTTTGTTAACCGACGGCATGGAAGGCTTGCGCGATTTCCAGCAACGATTAAGCCAATCACCGCAAGTTATTTCACAGTGGAGTACTGCGGGCGAATACGCGAGCTTGCTTGAAGTGATGTTAAACGCCAAACCAACTATTTTAATTGGTGTGTCTGGTCAAGCTGGTTTGTTTACCGAACAAGTGATTAAGGCGATGCATCAAGGTTGCGAGCGGCCAGTTATCTTCCCGTTGAGTAATCCGTCAAAGCAAGTTGAAGCGACGCCACAGCAAATAATTGAGTGGACCGACGGTCAAGCACTTATTGCCACCGGTAGTCCATTTGAACCGGTTGAATATAAGGGTAAAACCTATGTGACGCCGCAATGTAATAATAGCTATATTTTCCCTGGACTTGGTTTAGGTATTATCGCTTGTGGTGCTAAACGCGTCACTGATGAAATGTTAATGGCGACCAGCTTATGTTTGGCTAATGCCTCACCACTAGCCAATGCTGGCGAAGGAAGTTTGTTACCGCCATTAACCCAAATTGCCGATTTAAGTAAAATTATGGCTTTCGATGTCGCAAAAGTTGCGATGGCTCAGGGTCATGCTTTGCAAATCAGTGATGAAAAACTACGCGAAAAAATCAAGAAAAACTTCTGGTTACCGCAATATCGAGACTATCGTCGCGTTTCAATTTAATCGTGGAGCTTTTGATGCCAATCTGTATAATCTCCATTAATGCAAATTGGCATCAATTACCGAACACACTAGGTTATACCAATCATTTTAACAAAATGAACTGTTTGGCTGGTACTAACAGCGGTTAGCAATGTTAAATAGTTATATCAATTCCAATAAATTAATGGGGTTGGTATTAGGCTTGGTATGAAGATAATCTAAGGGAATTAAATGAAATTTATTGAAGTTGAAGATGACTTGTATCGTTATATTGCGAGCCAAACCGAATCTATCGGTGAAAGTGCATCGGCAATTTTACGGCGCTTACTCGGGTTACCTCCGGTCGGTGAGATCAAGCTTGAATCGGCACTTAATGCCGAAGTTGCTAAAGCATCTAACATTGTGGCTTCAAATATTGTGGCGCCCAAATCTGTCGCATCAAAAGCAATGGTCGCGAGTGTGATAGCCTCGCCAGTTGTGGCGGTGATTAAAGAGCAATTATCTGAGATAAAACAAGAGCTAACTCAAGAGCCTTTAGTAGTTAGTGCTGGTTTTACTGATTTAATCCAGCATTCACAAGTGCAAGAGCAAAAAGCTTCCATCGGGCGTTTTTTAATGATCTTGAGCTTGTTATACCGTCAACATCCGCAACAATTTTCCAATGTATTGAAGGTTAGTGGACGTGACAGAGTGTATTTTGCTAAAGATCAACAGACACTATTAGCCAGTGGTGCGAGTTCTAAGCCGAAACAAATCGCTAATACCCCTTATTGGGTGGTCACCAATTCCAATAATGGTATGAAATGTCGTATTCTTAAAAAAGCCTTGTTAGCGATGGCTTGTCCCAATGATATTGCCGACCAAATAATTGAACAAATTTAACGTATAAATAGCTATTAGCTAAAGTTACTTAGTTATAGATAATAAAAAAGGTCGCCTAGGCGACCTTTTTCTATTACAGCCTTAAAGGCATGCTTTAGTGATTACACTCACCATCTTCAGGCTCACCGTATAGGTAAAGACTGTGGTTGGTTAGTTTAATACCATTAGCTTCGGCGATTTCGCGTTGGCGTGTTTCAATCATTTCGTCATGAAACTCAATCACTTTGCCACAGTTTAAACAAACTAGATGGTCATGGTGATGCTTTGAACTTAGTTCAAATACCGACTTGCCACTGTCGAAATGATGGCGTGAAACAATGCCAGCATCATCAAACTGGTTCAGAACTCGATATACCGTGGCTAAACCAATTTCTTCGTCTTTTTCTAATAAGATCTTGTAGAGCTCTTCGGCGCTAATATGTTGGTTTTGTGGCAACTGTAAAATCTCTAAGATTTTAATGCGCGGTAAAGTAACTTTTAAGCCCGCTTTTCTCAGTGCTAGGTTTTCATCGGTCATTATTGTCTCATATTTCACTATAGTATTTATCAGATTATCATAACAGGCTAGCTTCAATAATTCATTATAAATGCGCCAATTTTAACAGATCTTAATGTATTATTAATTGGGCTGACTTGGTCTGAGCAAATAATCGCTACGGTAACTCAGTTATTGCACCATATACTGCACCTGTTAGTTGGCTCAATTGGGCTTGGCTTATAATATAAGGCGGCATTAAATAAATGAGCTTGCCAAAGGGTCTAATCCACACGCCTTGCTCGACAAAATATTGCTGAATAGCCACCATGTCGACCGCGCAGTTTAATTCGACGACGCCAATCGCGCCTAATACCCTCACGTCAACAACACTTGGTAAGGCCAAGCAAGCCGCTAATTCACTTTTTAACTGTTGCTCGATCGCTGCAACTTGGTGCTGCCAGTTATTTTCATTAATGATGGTAAGGCTTTCTGTGGCCACCGCGCAGGCTAATGGATTCGCCATAAAGGTTGGACCATGCATGAACACACCGGCTTTGGTACGACAAATTTCCTCACCAATAGCTTGGCTGGTTAAGGTTGCCGCTAAGGTCATATAACCGCCAGTAATCGCCTTGCCTAAACAAAGAATATCAGGGGTGATATCTGCGTGCTGATGACCAAATAATTTACCGGTCCGGCCAAAGCCCGTCGCTATTTCATCGCAAATGAGCAACACATCGTATTGATCGCATAAACGGCGCACTGCTTTGAGGTAATTCGGGTGATAAATCCGCATGCCGCCAGCACCTTGCACGATCGGTTCAATAATCATTGCTGCAATAGTGTGGTGGTGTGTTTCAAATAACGCGATTAAGGAATCGAGATCAGATTCTAACCAAGGGCCGTCAAATCGGCTTTGCGGCGCAGCGGCAAATAACTGCTTGGTTAAAACGCCACTAAATAATTCATGCATGCCGTTCACAGGATCGCAGACCGACATCGCGGCAAATGTATCACCGTGATAGCCATTTTCAACGGTCAATAAGCGAGACTTACTTTGTTGACCTTTAGCAACCCAGTATTGCAGTGCCATTTTTATCGCGACTTCGACCGCCACGGAACCTGAGTCGGCCAAAAACACCCGATCGAGCGACGGCGGGGTCATCGTCACTAATTGACGGCACAAAGCAATCGCGCTCGGGTGGGTAATACCCCCGAACATCACATGGGACATTTGGTCTATTTGGTCTTTGGCAGCTTGATTAAGCCGAGCATTGTTATAACCATGGATCGCGGCCCACCAACTGCTCATACCATCAATTAACTGACGTCCATCATTTAAGATCAGCTCGGCGCCTTGGGCGCTAACGACCGGATAACAAGGGAGTGGGTCGAGCAGTGAGGTGTACGGATGCCAGATGTGGTCACGATCAAATTGTAAATCGGCTTGAGTAATGGTCAAAATTTCTCCAGATGTTGACTTGATGGGCTTTGCTTGGTTGACAGCTTACCTGAACAGGGTATCCTAGCCAACAATTTAAATATAATAATAGAGTAAGCAATGAGCGTATCTGAAATCCGTCATAACTGGACGATAAGCGAAATAGAACAATTATTTAACCAGCCATTCAATGATCTGATGTTTCAGGCTCAAAGCGTTCATCGTCAACACTTTAACCCCAACGAAGTGCAAGTCTCAACCTTGTTATCAATTAAAACCGGTGCTTGTCCTGAAGATTGTAAATACTGCCCGCAATCGGCCCGTAATAAAACTGGCCTCGCCAAAGAACAGTTACTGGAAGTTGAAAAAGTAATAAAAGCGGCAGAGCACGCGCGTTCAGTGGGTTCAACACGTTTTTGTATGGGCGCGGCGTGGAGCAATCCTAACGACAGAGACATGCCAGTGGTATTAGATATGGTGCGTAAAGTGCGCGGCATGGGCATGGAAACCTGCATGACCTTGGGCATGTTAACGGCCGCTCAAGCGCAACAGCTTAGCGACGCTGGTCTTGATTACTACAATCATAACCTTGATACCTCGCCAGAGTTTTACGACCAAATCATTACTACTCGTACCTATCAAGACCGCTTAAACACCCTTGATTATGTTCGCGGTGCCGGCATGAAAGTGTGCAGTGGGGGTATTTTAGGCATGGGCGAGAAAGCGCAAGATCGTTACGGTTTACTGCGCGCATTGGCAAACCTTGAAAGCCATCCGGACAGTGTGCCAATTAACATGTTGGTTAAAGTGAAGGGCACGCCGCTAGAAAATGTTGATGATCTTGATGATTTTGAATTTATTCGCACCATTGCAGCAGCGCGGATCATGATGCCAAAATCACATGTTCGTTTATCGGCTGGACGCGAAAAAATGAATGAGCAAATGCAAGCCATGTGTTTCTTGGCCGGTGCTAACTCGATTTTCTATGGCTGTAAATTACTGACCACTAGCAACCCTGAAGAATCGAGTGATGTTCAATTGTTCAAAAAGTTAGGTATAAACACCGAGCGTGGCCGTCAATATTCAGATGAAGCATTTGAAGCCTCTATTCTTGATGCCGTTAAAATCGGCAGCCAAGATCAGATGTTTTACGACGCCACTACTTAACGCTCGGTTGACCGTAAATGGCCTTTCAACGCTTAGCCACGCGATTGGCACAGCAGCAGAATAATCATGGTTATCGTCAGCGCACTGCCGTGGCGGGGGGTAACCAGCGGTTATTGAGTCATCATCAACGCAGCTACCTTAATTTTTCCAGCAATGATTACCTGGGATTGGCGTGCGCCAGCGAGGTCAAATTGGCTGCGGTTAACGCCGCCAATCAATATGGTGCTGGCTGTGGTGGCTCACCGCTGGTGACGGGCCACAGCACACTTCATCAATACCTTGAAGATTTGCTAAAAGACTTGACCGGTCAAGCGGCCGTGATGCTTTATACCTCTGGTTTTGCTGCCAATAGTGGGGTGATCGAAACCCTGCTTAGTAAAGATGATTACTTGGTGCAAGACAAGCTAAATCATGCCTCATTAATGGATGCGGGTGTGCGCAGCGCCGCCAAAATGAATCGCTTTGTCCACAACGATTTAAGCAGCCTTAAGCAGCAATTAAGCAGTCGCCATGCGTTAGCTGCAACCGATCGCTTGGTGGTCACCGAGGGCATTTTTTCGATGGATGGTGACAGCGCGCCACTGGCCGAAATTGCCGAGCAATGTCAGTACCACCAATCATGGTTAATGGTTGATGATGCCCATGGTTTTGGCTTATATGGCGATGGGGCTGGCAGTTGCGCTGAAGCGGGCATAACGCCAAATATTTTAATGGCGACCTTTGGCAAAGCGATAGGTACCTCGGGTGCGTTTGTCGCTGGTGATAGTGAGGTGATAGATTACTTAGTCAATTTCTGCCGTCACTACATTTATTCAACCTCGTTATCACCGATGGTGGTTGGCGCAACAATCGCGAGTATAAAACTGTCTCAGCAACAGTGGCGCCGGCTTAAACTTGAAGAAAATATTGATTATTTTCGCCAGCAAGCATCCTTACTCGGCTTAGCGCTAATGCCAACAGCCAGTGCTATTCAGCCGATTATCATTGGCGATAGTGCCCGGGCGATGGCTATTGCGCTGCGCCTGCGCGAGCAAGGTATTTGGTTAACCGCCATTAGACCACCGACAGTGGCTGTAGGCAGTGCGCGGTTACGCATTACCTTATCGACTGAGCATCAACGATGCGACATTGACCTTTTATTACAAACGTTAGCCCAAGCAATTGAGCTGACCGAGCAGTGAGTATGAGCACAAAAATTAAACCGATCTCAAACCCAAACCCAAACCCAAACATGGGTCATGTATTAACCGCAGCACCAGCAGCGAGCATTAACAAACAAGCAATTGCTCAATCTTTTGGCGCCAGCGCCGCGAGTTATCATAGCGGCGCGGCGTTGCAACGCAATGTGGGCAATAACTTACTTGAACTTATGCGCGGGCAATCGCCACGGTTGCTCGATCTTGGTACCGGACCTGGCCACTTTAGCAGCGCACTGGCCCAACGTTGTCAGCAGTTGATTGGCATTGATATTGCGCCGCAGATGTTAAGTTTTGCCCGTGATAAAAACCCGAATTTAGATATAAGCTGGTTAGTGGGTGATGTCGAGCAACTGCCGCTGGCCAATAATAGCGTTGATGGCATATTTAGCAGTTTGATGTTGCAATGGGTTCACGATCTGGCGCAGGCACTTAGTGAAAGCCAACGGGTGTTAACACCGGGTGGGCGACTAGTGATGTCAACCTTGGTTGATGGTACCTTGGCCGAATTAGCCGACGCTTGGGCCCAAGTAGACCAGTATCAACACGTTAATCGCTTTATGGCGAGCGCCCAATTATCACAAATTATCGCAGCGTCTGGTTTTAAACTGGTGAGTTTTGAGGTGCAGCCTACAGTGGTGTGGTATGACGATGTATTAAGCCTAATGCGCGATTTAAAAGCGATTGGCGCCAATCAAACCGCAAGCAGCAAACGTGGCTTAATGGGCAAGCAGCAATTGCGATTACTTAAAGACAGTTATGAAAAATATCGGGTAGCTGGTCAACTGCCCGCGACTTATCAAGTCGTTTATGCCGTATTGGAAAAGCCATAATATGAATCACCCTCAAACACACTCATTTTTTGTAACCGGCACCGACACCGATGTTGGCAAAACTTACGTCTGCAATTTGTTGCTTGAGCAATTAAAACACCAAGGACTGCGAGCCATTGGTTATAAGCCTATTGCAGCAGGCGCGCTATTGACCAGTGATGGGCTTCGTAACGACGACGCCGTGATCTTGCAACGTGCCAGTGCGGGGGCGCCAGCTTACGAGTTGATCAATCCTATTTGTTATCAGGCGGCGATAGCGCCGCACATTGCCGCCAAAGAGCAGGGCGAGCAAATCAGCACCGCCCAGTTGACTCAATGGTGGCAGCAGCGCCCAACTGATTATCCGGTCGAGATTGTTGAAGGCGCCGGCGGCTGGCGATTACCCATTAATGATCAGCAATGGCTGAGCGAATTTGTTGTCAGCGCCAACCTTGAGATTATTTTAGTGGTCGGCATGCAATTGGGCTGTTTAAATCACGCGTTATTAACGGTTGAGGCGATAAAACAAGACGGCCTAAAGCTGGTGGGCTGGATTGCCAATCAGCTCGAGTCACCCATGGACCATTACCAAACCAACCTCGATTATTTAATTGGCCACATCGACGCGCCATTGTTAGGGCAAGTGCTTTCAAATCAACAAACTGATGCCGCAGAGCCACTGTTTGACCTGTCACAAATTGTCGATTAATTCCTAGGCTGATTCTGGCAGTAGACTAATGTCTGGTTTTTATCTGCCAGTGATGCTCTAGGATGGAAAAAAGAGTTGATTAATGAAGCGGATCACTAAGGCGATGATAAGTAACACAACGCCCAAGCGATAGATTTTGAATTCTGTCATTGCAAAGCCGTCTTTAAGTTGGTTGACCATCACGCGGATAATACTCTGATAATCGCCGGTTCTTAAAGTGTATTTGGCTAACGCAGTGATGACTAACAGACCGCCAAGGGCAAATAAGCCCGGTTCAAGCATTGCTAAAAATTGCATCTTTTACTCTCTTTCAATAGTGATTGTTATTATTAGGGCCGCTAATCAAATAGTTGCAACGGCTAAACGCCACTATAACCAATTTGTTCGATAATGAAACGCGACTAAAGTGTGAGGATGACACATGGCTGAAGATGTTGAAATTACAGAAATCAAACAGTTTTTATCGCAAGTAGTGCCCTTTAGCAGTTTAAGCAATAACGCATTATCTCGCGCTGCGACAGGCCTTAGGATCAGTTATTTCTCGGCCAGCAGTGGTCATGTCGAAATCGATTACCACAACCCTCAACTGTATATTGTGCGCACCGGTGGTTTTGAAGTGTGTGACAAGCAAGGCAACTTACTTGATCGCTTAGGGCAGGGGGAATGTTTTGGTTATCCTTCGTTACTGACCGGTGAAAACATTAATAACCGGGTGACGGTACTTGAAGACGGTTTAGTGTATTTGTTAGATCTGGAATTATTCAAATACCTGCGCGCGGATTCGACCGAATTTGACCGATTTTTTAATCGGGCTCATGCCAAACGAATGAAACGCTTTAGCGCGTCGAGCAATCAAGACGAGGTGATAACTCAAAAAATTGATGGCCTGATCAAACATCAAGTGATCAGCATTTCTCCCGATGCCACGGTAACTGCGGCGGCGACCTTAATGGATCAGCATCGTATTTCATCATTAATTATCGTGGAGGCGCAGCTGCTCGTTGGCATTTTAACCGATCGGGATTTACGCAGTCGCGTATTGGCGGCAGGCCTTGATGGCGAGGTACTGGTGAAAGATGTCATGACTCACCAACCTTGCTTTATCAACAGCAATGCGCTGCTCTTTGAAGCGTCAATGATGATGAGCACCCATAATATTCATCACTTACCCATTGTCGACGGCACGACCCCGGTTGGTATGTTAACCACAACCGACTTAGTCCGAGCGCAAAACAATCAACCGATATTTTTAATTGGTGAAATTAATCGTCAGCATAATGTTGCAGGATTAGTTGAAATTAGTCGTAAGTTCCCACAATTACTACATTCATTAATCGCGTCTGACGCGCGGGCTGATCAAATTGGGCGAATTTTAACTCTGTTATCGGACGCTTTAACCCGGCGCTTATTAATCCTTGGCGAAACGCAAATGGGCAAGCCACCGTTTGAATATAGTTGGATGGTCTTTGGCTCTGCCGGGCGGATGGATCAAACCGCGGGTTCCGATCAGGATAACGCAATGATTTTAGCGCAGCAGCCGACAACCGAACAAGCCTTGTACTTTAAAGCCTTGAGCGAGTTTGTTTGTCATGGCCTCTCTGCCGGGCGGATGGATCAAACCGCGGGATCCGATCAGGATAACGCAATGATTTTAGCGCAGCAGCCGACAACCGAACAAGCCTTGTACTTTAAAGCCTTAAGCGAGTTTGTTTGTCATGGCCTTGATGCCTGCGGTTACATTTATTGTCCGGGTGATATCATGGCGCAAAATGATCAATGGCGCGTATCGTTATCGACTTGGCAAGACTACTTTCATCGCTGGGTCAAGACACCAGCACCGCAGGCGTTACTGCACAGCACCATATTTTTTGATATGCGCGTGGTGGCGGGCAGTACCGAATTGTTTGACCTGTTACAGCTGCAAGTATTAAAACAAACGAAAGGTAATCAAATATTCATTGCCGCGATGGCGGCGAATGCTGTCGCAAGCAAACCACCGCTGGGCTTCTTTGGTAAGTTTGTGCTAGAACGTGATGGTGAAGAAAATAAGGTGTTAGATCTTAAACATCGCGGGGTGGCGTTAATTAACGACATTGCGAGAATTTATGCACTGGCCGAAGGGCTTACTGAAGTCAATACCAGTGCGCGGCTTGATCAATTGCTTGGGCGTAAAATATTGAGTAACAAAGACGTTAAAAACCTTAAAGACGCCCACGAGTTCATCGGCCACCTGCGCTTAAAAAACCAAGGCGCTCAGGTTGAAAGTGGCAAAACCGCGAACAACTATTTACAACCCGGTGATATTTCATCTTTATTACGCCATCAGTTAAAGGATGCATTTGAAGCGGTTAACAGTGCCCAAAATGGTCTTAAAATGAAATTTACCCGTGGGATGTATTAAGCGATGAGCTTAAATCTTTCGATTGGCCAGTTTAATCGCTTGTTGTTAGGGCTTAAAGCGACTGATCCAGCCATGCAGCATTACATTGCCCAAGGTTGCGATTTGTCTCAGCCCTTTAACCAAGTGGAGCTGTTAAGTGTCGATCTCGAAATGACCGGACTCAATGCTAAAAAGCATGAGATTATTAGCATGGGCTGGGTGCCTATTATTGGCGGAGAGATTGATTTATCACAAGCGCGGCATATTTTGGTTAAGCCGCAAGCGAGCGTCGGAGACAGCGCAACCATTCATGGCATTCATGATCATCAGCTTGATGATGCAATGCCACTTAGCCTCGCGCTGGAACAATTACTGCAAGCGATGCAGGGAAGAGTGCTGGTGGCGCATCACGGCGCGCTCGATATTGCCTTTATTCAACAAGCCGCCAAAAAACTCTATGGTCACAAATTACCCTTTGATTTACTCGACACCCTGTTACTTGAGGCTAAACGTTTACAGCGTCAAGGCAATCATTATGACAAACAACAGTTGCGGCTGTATGCCTGCTGTGAGCGTTATCAATTACCTCCACTAAGTGCGCACAATGCATTGTCAGATGCCTTGGCGACAGCGCAACTGTTATTGGCGCAAGCAGCGGCTATTGGCGGTAGCAGTGTGCTCAGTGCCAAACAATTGATGCGATATAGTCATTAATAACCCGCCAATATCGGTGGTAATCTCGAGCGCTTTGCGCATTTATGCCATTACATATGTACTTATAATTAGCTAATTAATGCAAAGTCGGCTTAAGCATACATCAGCACTATTATTTGTTAGAATAACGCCAAACTCATTATGTAAAGCAAACCCATGACGACATCACAACCTAAAAACCCATTACATGGCATGACCCTTGAACAGATATTAAATAAATTGGTCGATGTTCATGGTTGGAAGGCACTGAGCAAGGAAATAGAAATTCGTTGTTTTTACAACGATCCCAGTGTTAAATCTAGTCTAAAATTTTTGCGTAAAACACCGTGGGCACGGGCTAAGGTTGAGCAATATTACCTTGATACCTGTCAAAGTACCTTTGTATGGCCTGAATTGAACAAAACTAAAAAAGACTAAACTTCAAGATTTATGGCGCATCAAATCTAAACTCAAATCCAAACCAAAATCTAAACTACAAGGCTAAACCCTAAGATAAACTCTAAGGTAAGGCCTGCTGTAACCCCATTTTATATCATCCCCATTTATGTGCTAAGTCATCCTTTGACGAAATAATTCACTGTTTAGATCATCAAAATTACGTTCAATTATTGAGGTTAGCCTTATTTTCGCCGTAGATTTTCCGGCGTTGATGTGCGTTCTATTATTATTTTTTTATAATGACGTTTATACAGATTTTTCTGGTGGTTTATTGATCTGGTTAGTGCAATATTTGCCTCATAACAAAAATAGTTAGCAGTTCCTTGATATTGATCAATTATAGCGAATTAAATTGTGGTTTAGAGCGGTGTTTATGCCATTGCTTTGAGCTAACATCGATCCTTTAAAAAGTTGTAAGTGATAGTAATAGTGATGCATAAATTTAGTACCGCCGAGGAAGTTGTATTTCCCGCCTCAGAACAACTGGTATCAATTACCGATGTTCGTGGGGTTATTACCTATGTTAACGATAATTTTGCCCGTGTTGCAGGTTATAGCCCGCAAGAGTTAATCGGGAAAAATCATAACGTTGTGCGGCATCCAGACATGCCAGCGGCAGCTTTTAGTGACTTATGGCTTAAACTAAAAGATAACCAGCCTTGGCGTGGCATGGTTAAAAATAGATGTAAAGACGGTGGTTTTTATTGGGTTGACGCTTATGTTACACCGTTAAGTGAAAACGGGGTGGTTACAGGATATCAATCGGTCCGTGTCAGCCCAACCACTGAACAAAAACAAGCCGCTGAAACTTTTTATCAGCAAATCAATGCCGAAAACCCTGTCCGCGATTATCACGCTAATCGCTCGCTAAAACATTTTTTGTTGGCTGGTGCCGTGACACTGGCCAGTGCCGGGCAATATTATTTAACCCAAAATTTCGCCAGCCTATTGTTGACTTGGTCGTGCATAGCAGCAATGTGGGCGATTTATAGTGAAGAGCTGGTGACGTTACCAAGCTATATCAAGCGACTTAAATTGCAGTTTGACAGCCCATCGCGTTATGTTTTCTCAGGTAAAGGCTTAACGGCAATCGCCGACTACGCGTTAGGTTTATCGCAGGCCAGATTACGGACCGTATTGGGACGCAGTAATGACTACGCCAAAGGCTTGGTTACAACCGCCGACATTCTTGACGACTCATCGACGCAAACCTTGACTGGGTTAACGGTGCAAAATGACCACCTGGCGCAATTATCGAGTGCGATAACTCAAATGAGTTTATCGATTAATGAGATAAGCCATAGTACGGTTCAATCTAAAGATCATGTTGATAGCGTAAACCAACAATGTCTCGATGCTATTACGATTATTAATAATACTGAGAATACGACTTCGGTCTTGGCCGACGAGGTGGCGCACGCCGCAAAGGCGGCTGCTTCATTAATCAGCGACGCCGACAACATTTCAAACATCATGACCGAAATTGGCGGCATTGCTGATCAAACCAATCTGCTGGCTTTAAATGCTGCCATCGAAGCGGCGCGAGCGGGTGAGCTTGGCCGTGGGTTTGCAGTGGTTGCCGACGAAGTACGAACCTTGGCCAATCGCACCCAAAACGCGACGGCGCAAATTCAAGGCTCGGTAGTCGCGTTACAGCAAACCTTGTCCGATTGGGCGCAAATGATGCTCAACAATCAGCAACAAGCTAAGCAGTGTAGTGAACAAAGTTTATTGGCGCGAAAATCAATGGACAACATCGTTGACATGATGACGCAACTGACCGATACCTCGACCCAAATTGCGGCGACCACCGAAGAGCAAAGTGTGGTGGCACAGCAGATTATAAGCAGCGTTCATGTGCTTGATGACATCTCGCTCAATAATAAGAACCTTGCACAAGAATTACAGGTTAATGGCAAGGTCGTTCAGCACCGCGCTGACCAAATAAATCAACTCAGTGCGACGTTTCAATAATAGCGTGTGAGTTAGGTTGTTTTTAACTAGGATTAGGTCATCGCCATGGAAAATAAATTTAAGCAAATAGACACGTCATTTAACAAAAACACGGTGCTTAAAAATACACTTGATAAAGTATATCGAAAGCTGCAACCAGACCATTGTTTTGTTGCCTTTTTAGAACCTGATGGCAAGGAAATACGAACAGCCTATCACCTTTGCGCAGGATTGCCGGCAGATAGCTTTGTTTATCCACTCGCTGGCTCAGCTTGGCAGTTTATGCTTAGAAAAAAAGCGCTGGTTAGCTACTGCGCCGATGCCCAGCAACAGTTTCCTACGGATCCGCTGCTAAAAAAATTCAAAGCGAACGTCTTTATTGCGACTTTATTACACGGCGATGATAAACAAGAAATCGGCTTACTGGTGTGTTTGTTTGAGCAGCCAATAGAAGAACATGCCGCTGCAGTAGACTGGTTATTAACCTTAAGTCACATTAGCACCCAGCAAGGGGGATTGACTGGGTACCAACACAGCACCAACCAATTGCTCGCTCAATTAGAAACGGGCGAGCGAGTGACCAAAATGGGCAGTTGGCGTTGGGACATCAGCCATAATCTCTATGCGTGGAGCAAGGAAGTTTATCGGATATTTGAGTTAGATCCGGCGGTTGGCGATATTAGCTGTCAGGAATTAACCGAGTATGTTCACGTTGATGATCGCGCGCGGGTACTCGAAGTGCTAAGTGCTATCGCCAGTGGCCAACAAACAGCATTTGAGATTACTTATCGAATCGTCTTGGCCAATGGTAACCACAAGCACCTACATGTCATTGGTCAGGCAAGCGATGTGCTTGGCGAACGTCCACTATATTTTGAGGGTACGGTACAAGATGTCACCGAATTATCTCAACTCAACTTAGATAAGCAGCTGTCAGACTTTGTGTTTAATCATACCAGTGAATCGGTGATGATCACGAACAGCGAAAACAAGATAATTTCAGTTAATCAAGCGCTGGAGCAGCTAACAGGTTATAGCCAAACCGAGCTGTGCGGTCGTAACCCCAACGTGCTTTCCTCTGGACTGCAAGATCAAGACTTTTATCAACAAATGTGGCACACGATTAACCTACAGGGTCATTGGAAAGGCGAGTTGTGGAATAAGCATAAAAATGGTCAAGTGTTCCCCGAAGAGTTAGTCATTAATCGGGTCACCAATGAGCAAGGCAATATTAGCCATTATGTCGCGATTTTTAGGGACATCTCACAGTGGAAAGCAACTGAGCACCAATTACGTTTTTATGCTGAATGTGATCCGCTGACCAAGTTAACCAACCGCCGGGCCTTTATTGAACAACTGGAGTTACACTTACAGGGCAATGGTAGCATTGGCATCAGTGCCGTTGTTTGCATTGATGTAGACCATTTTAAAGAAATTAATGATATTTACGGCAATGACGTCGGCGATTTATTGTTAGTTGAAACGGCGCAGCAACTGACAAAAATAACCAGTGAGCACGACATTGTTTGTCGCTACGGTGGCAATGAGTTTACCTTATTATTAGCCTATAGCAGCCGTGAAAAAGCCAAAAAAATTGTTAAAAAAATTCAGCGCAGTTTTCATCACGGTATTAAGGTGGCTGACTTTTCGATAAATGTCACGGTTAGTATTGGGGTCGCGATGTACCCTGACTCGGGGCTGACCGCCAAGTTATTATTGCGCCATGCTAGTCATGCAATGGCCAATGCTAAGCAAACTGGCAGAAACTGCATTGCATATTATGATGTTAAACTACAACGCCAATACCAGCGTAAATTGGAATTAAAAGAACAGCTAATTCAAGCCCTTGAACAGCAACAGTTGCAAGTGTTTTACCAGCCAATTGTTGATATTAGCAGTAATAGTATTGCTAAATTTGAAGCTCTGGTACGGTGGCCCGATGGTGACGGCGGTTATATTTCGCCTGAGCAATTTATCCCGATTGCTGAAGAGTTTGGTTTAATCGCCCAAGTGGGTAATTTTGTATTAGATCGGGCTTGTTTAGACTTAAAGGCGCTGCACCAGCAAGGTTATCAGCACATTTGTTTTTCGATTAACCGCTCAATCAGTGAGTTTTATACCAATGAAATAAAGCAGCAGTCGATAGCCGCAACAATTGCAGCAGCGGGGCTGCCTTATGAATCGATAGTGATTGAAATAACCGAATCAATTGCAATGTCCGAAAATCGTTACGCTAAACAGGCGCTCGCACAATTAAAAAGTAAAGGCATTAAAATTGCCTTAGATGATTTCTGTACCGGTTATTCATCGCTAAACTATTTAATTGATTACGAAATAGATTTGATTAAAATCGATCGCTCATTTGTTAAGGGCATTGGGTATGATATTAAAAGTCAAATTTTAACCTCAACCGTGCTTGAATTAGCCATAAAACTGGGGTTAGAGGTAATTGCCGAAGGGGTTGAAACTGAGCAGCAATTGGATTTCTTACGTCAATCGGGTTGTCACTTTATTCAAGGGTTTATCTTTAGTCCGGCGTTGAATATAACCGATTGTCAGCAATTGTTGGCGCAAGATATACTCAGTATTACGTGGCAAGAAATTGTTAATAAATATCGTTAATTAGAGCATCTAAAAGCAGAGTATATGAAAGTAGAAGTTGTTATTTTAAATGCGTTTACCCGTGATGGCAGCGGTGGAAACCCCGCTGGGGTGGTGTTAAATGCTGATTGGTTAAGCGCCCAACAAATGCAAGCTATTGCCCAGCAAGTGGGTTTATCTGAAACGGCTTTTGTGATGTCTTCAGCGTTAGCCGATTACGCGGTCCGATTCTTTACCCCGACCGCTGAAATTGATTTTTGTGGCCATGCCACGGTGGCGGTTTATTGCTTAATGCAACAACGTCAATTGTTAAAGAAAAAGCAGCTGAGCCAAGTGACTAACGCTGGTATTTTGACGGTAACAATTGACGCTCAAAACGCAGTGTTAATGCAATTGGCGTTACCAACATTTGGCGCCCGCTTTGGTGCTGCACAAATTGCTGCAATGCTTAATATTGAGCCAAAGCTGATTGATGCTACCCAATTACCGCTTGAAGTGGTCGCCACTGGGCTGGCTGATTTAATGATACCGATAGTTGCTGGTGGACTCGACCAAGTGGTGGCCGATCATCACGCAATCGCTCAATTTTGCCGCGCCCATGACTTGGTTGGTTTTCATTTATTTGAGTTACCCGACCAACCGAATCAATTTTCTGCCCATTGCCGTAACTTTGCGCCATTGTTTGGCATCAATGAAGAATCAGCCACTGGCAGCTCTAGTGGCGCGTTAGCCTGTTATTTGCATCGTCACTTACCGAACGCGCCAACATCGTTTGTTTTTGAGCAAGGCCGCTTAATGGCACAAAGCTCTCGCCTGAGCGCGGCTATTGATCATCAAGGCGGCAAAATCACCAATGTCAGCGTCGGTGGTACCGCCACTATTAGCCATACGATGAGCTTAGCGGTTAGGGAGCTATTAACTTAAGGGCTAGCGGCTTAGGGTATTATTGGTTTTGCTCCAGCGCAAACGCATTATAATTAGCTATCCGTGTTTTATTTAAAACGATCATGCCGTGGCTTTGTCTCCGGCTTGCGTAATTTATGCGGAATAAGCGCGACTGATGAGCTGTTTAAATTCTTGGGCGGCTAACGACAGTGGCGCGCGATGACTGGTAATTATACCAACGCGCCGACTTACTGTCGGCTCTGCAATGGGTCGACATATTACGCCTAACGAATGCAACTGTGTTTGGCATAATGCAGGCATCGCACTGACCCCAAGTCCCGTCGCTACCATCTGGCCAATAGTTGCTAATTGATTGGCTTCAAATTCAACCTGTAATTCAATACCTTGCTCAAGCAGAGCCTGCTCAATAAGCTGACGAATGCTTGATGGCCGCTGCAATAAAATGAAGGGCTCATTGGCAATGTCTTGCCAGCGAATATTTTTCTGTTTAACCAGCGGGTGATTGGCAGGTAAGGCCACAATAAAACGGTCGGTAAACAAGGGTTCAAAATCAAGATCTTCAGATTGCCCCGGATCAAAAGATACCGCAAACTCGGCCTCACCAGATCGGATCATCGCGACGCTGTCTTCTGCGATAACATCATGCACCTTGATATTTATCGCAGGATATTGCTGATGGTATTGCTGAATATGTGCCGGAAGCAAGGTGCTGGCAAAAGAGGGCATCGCTGCCATGGTTAAGGTGCCACGGTTTAAAGCAAACAAATTATTGAGATCGGAAAAAGCGGTATCCCAATCGGTTAATAACCGCTTTGCAACGGGTAAAAAGGTTTTGCCCTCAGGCGTTAACACTAAACTGCGGGTTGTACGGGCAAACAATTGCCCGCCGACGCTTTGTTCTAAATTTTTAATGCTAATGCTTAATGCCGGCTGCGACAAATGCACCAGCTCACTGGCTTGGGCAAAGCTACTGGTTTGGGCAATGGCCACAAAAGCTCGAATTTGTTTTAAAGTAACATTCATAAAAGTGTCGGTGTACCGAGTTAATAATAAAACTGACAATATATTTATAAAACTAATCAATTGTTGAATTAATTAAAATTGTTAAATATATAAACATATAGGATGCTTAAACTCAACTTGATTGGTTAACTAATTCACCAATGGCAATTTGAGGAAGAGTAAAATGGCGGGTTTTAATAAAGTAGTAAATAGTTATCAAGAGGCTTTGGCTGGTCTAGAAGATGGCATGACAGTGATCGCTGGTGGTTTTGGCTTATGCGGGATCCCTGAAAATTTGATCAAAGAGATTCAACAAAAGGGGACCAAAGATTTAACTGTCGTCTCTAATAACTGTGGTACGACTGAACATGGTTTGGGTCTGTTATTACTTGACCGCCAAATTAAAAAAATGGTCGCCTCTTATGTTGGTGAAAACGCAAACTTTGAAGCACAGATGATGGCCGGTGAGCTCGACGTGGAATTAACACCTCAAGGCACCTTGGCTGAGAAAATGCGCGCTGGTGGTGCTGGCATTCCGGCATTTTATACCGCGACCGGTTACGGCACGCCAGTAATGGAAGGCAAAGAAACCCGAGAGTTTGACGGCCGTCATTATATTTTAGAGCAAGCGATTACCGGTGATTTCGCCATAGTAAAAGCGTGGAAAGCCGATACTCTGGGTAATTTGGTTTATCGAAAAACAGCCCGTAACTTTAATCCGCTAGCGGCCACCGCAGGCAAAATTACCGTGGTTGAAGTGGAAGAACTCGTGCAGCCCGGCGAGCTCGATCCCGATGAAATCCATACCCCAGGTATATATGTCGACCGCGTTATTGTTGGTCAATTCGAAAAGATTATTGAACAACGCACCACGCGTTCAGCATAGGAGCATAACATGGCACTTACCAGAGAGCAGATAGCACAACGTGTAGCGCAAGAATTACAAGATGGCTACTATGTAAATTTAGGGATTGGCATTCCGACCTTAGTCGCTAATTACGTGCCTAAAGGCATTGAAGTGATGTTGCAATCAGAAAATGGTTTATTAGGCATGGGCCAATTTCCGACGGAAGAAGAAATTGATGCTGATTTAATTAATGCGGGCAAGCAAACGGTAACTATGGCCGTTGGCGCGTCGTTGTTCGATTCTGCTGAATCTTTTGCAATGATCCGCGGTGGTCATGTGGACTTAACAGTATTAGGCGCGTTTGAAGTTGATAGCCAAGGCAATATTGCTTCTTACATGATCCCTGGCAAGCTGATTAAAGGCATGGGCGGGGCAATGGACTTAGTCGCGGGCGCAGACAACATTATTGTGACGATGACTCATGCTTCTAAAGCGGGCGCTTCAAAGTTATTGAGCGAATGCAGCTTGCCGTTAACGGGCAAAGGGTGCATCAAAAAAGTCCTGACCGATTTGGCTTTTCTTGAAATAAAACAAGGTAAATTTCATTTGCTCGAACGTGCACCAGGCGTCTCAGTTGAAGAAATTATTAAATTAACCGCCGGTGAATTAGTGGTACCAGACAATGTACCGGAAATGGTGTTTTAATTTAAATATTTACTGGTTAAAAAGGCTAAGGGAAAATATATGTCAACTCGTGAAGTTGTATTTTTAAGTGCGGTACGCACTGCAATTGGTGATTTTGGTGGCTCGTTAAAAGGCGTTGCTCCGACTGACTTAGCCGGGCAGATGGTTGCTGCTGCGGTTGAACGCGCTAACGTAGATAAAGCAGATGTTGGTCATTGTGTTATTGGTACTGTAACCCACAGTGATCGTCGCGATATGTATATGAGCCGTGTTGCAGCTATTAACGGTGGTTTACCGGTAGAAACACCCGCTTTAACGGTTAATCGCTTATGTGGCTCTGGCTTGCAAGCCATTATTTCGGCAGCGCAATTATTATTGCTCGATGACTGTGATGTTGCTGTGGCTGGTGGTGCTGAATCGATGTCACGCGTGCCATATTGGTTACCGACGGCGCGTTTTGGCAGTAAAATGGGCGACGCTCAAATGGTTGATCCTATGGTGGGTGCATTAACCTGTCCAATTGGCGATACGCATATGGGCATTACCGCTGAGAATATCGCAACGCGCTGGAACATTAGCCGCGAAGAGCAAGACTTAGCCGCGGTTGAATCGCATCGCCGCGCGCAACACGCGACTGAGCAAGGGCGCTTTGTTGATCAAATTGTTGCAGTTGAATTAAAGTCGCGGCGCGGCAATGTTGATTATGTGACCGATGAGCATATTCGCTATGACTGCACTTTAGCTGATATGGCAAAATTACGCCCAGCGTTTAAAAAAGAGGGTAGCGTAACCGCTGGCAATGCTTCGGGTATTAACGACGCAGCTGCCGCTGTGATTATGGCCGATAGTGCTTATGCCAAGGAAAATGGGCTAAAACCGCTAGCAAAACTAGTGGGTTATGCCTTTGCTGGGGTCGATCCTGAAATTATGGGTATTGGCCCCGTGCCAGCAGTTAAAAAATTATTAGAAAAAACCGGCATTGCTAAAGATCAGATCGATGTGTGGGAGGTTAATGAAGCATTTGCCGCTCAAGCATTGGCAGTGGCTCGTGACTTAGAACTGGATATGGAAAAAGTTAACCCTAATGGTTCAGGGATCTCGTTGGGTCATCCAATTGGCGCTACGGGCGCGGTCATTACGGTTAAAGCGATTCACGAGTTGCAACGAGTACAAGGTAAGTATGCTGTTGTTACTATGTGCATCGGCGGTGGACAAGGCATTGCTGCATTGATTGAGCGAGTGTAAGTACTCTGTTTTAATAGCAAATAGCAAATAGTTGAATTTTTTGCTGATTTTAAAACCACGATAACAGACTTGTTGTCGTGGTTTTTTGTTTTATCGCCTTAAAGTTATTTATTTGTATTAGGATGAAAACACTATAATTTTACTTTAATTAGGCATATAGTATTTAATTCTTGACGGTTTTTTTCGCAACGTACCCGTTAAGTAATAGAGATTTTAAATGGATAATAAATCTAGAATTGGGGAATGGAATTGAAGTTAACCGATCAAAGTCTGATTGAACAAATGAAGATTACCTCGTTTGAAATTGCGCAGCGCAAAGAACTATTGTCGCTTACTCATGCTGATTTAATTTTATTAAGCAGCCATAAATTGATGGTTGAAGCTAACATCGATGATATCGTGACTGAGTTTTATGAAAACCAAATTCAAAATGATGAAATATCCTTATTAATTGGCGACGCCGATACTTTGCAGCGCTTACAATCGGCCCAGCGAAAATATATTCTTGACTTGTTTTCGGGCACCTACGATGACGAATATGTCAATAACCGACTGCGTATCGGACTAGTCCATAAACGAATAGGGGTTGATCCTAAGCTTTACTTGGCCAGTGTTAGGCAGCTAAAAGCTGTCGTCACCGAAGTGTTAAGCGCATTTATTACCGATTTCGATCAATTAACAGCAACCTTAGTGGCGCTTGAAAAACTGTTCTATTTTGATATTACTTTAGTGTTCGATACCTATATTGATACCATGGTTAACGAGATTAAAATCGCTCAGAAAAAAACTGAGGACTACGCCACCAGTTTGGAAAGAGTAGTAGCCGAACGTACCCAAGAATTAAAAGAACAAGCCCAACTCGATCCCCTGACCAATATCTACAACCACCGTGCATTGCATGAGTTTTTGGGCCGCGAGCTGGCGTTATCACAACGAAAGAAAACATCAGTATCATTAGTTTATTTTGATATTGACCATTTCAAACAGATTAATGATACCTGTGGTCATGTTGTTGGTGATGAAGTGCTCAAGCATTTGTCTCTTTGCATGCTTGGCAGTATTCGAGTGGTTGATTATGCCTGTCGTTATGGCGGTGATGAATTTTGCGTATTATTGCCCGATTGCGCTTTGGAACATGCCAAAGGGGTGTGCCAAAAAATAATCGACAAATTTGTTAATAAATACCCAGACTATTCAATAAGCATGGGCATTGCAGAATCAACCGATGAGCTGAAACTGGAACCGGAAGAATTAGTTCAACAAGCCGATACTCAAATGTATTTAGCCAAAAAAGAGCTTGGTTGCCAAGTGTGCGCTTAAGAAACTAGCTTATTCGACCAGCTAGTTTTTAGGCTATGTTGTATTTGGGTGTTGGTGACAACATGTTAGTCAGAGTCCGAAGCCACAATGCACTTCGGCCACTCAGTTATTCTTACTAAAGTCGCT
>Ga0209395_1001772_pt1 | contig 29665 bp, 26 predicted proteins | sample GOMGulsemesocosm_3_FD_184635 | JGI IMG/M metagenome (GOLD analysis project Ga0209395, IMG submission 184635) | Methane-oxidizing microbial communities from mesocosms in the Gulf of Mexico - GOM9D Gulf of Mexico (SPAdes) (version 2) | ecosystem: Environmental > Aquatic > Marine > Cold seeps... | reverse complement strand
TAACATCCTGGAAAATCTCCTGGACTTTACTCAGGCCCATAGGCGTGCCGTAAAAACTAATCATTGCCACCATTAGGGCCACTAGCAATCCGGGCATTAGGGTATACACCGCCAACCGCCGGGTTGAAAGACCGCAGGCAGACATCACCGTCATCTCACTCTCGACGTAGAGGCGACCATAGGCCAACAGTATGCCGATAAATAAACCCAATGGCAGTACCAGCTCCAAAAAACTGGGAATGCGGTAGGCAATAATGGCAAACACTACTTCTGGCGCCAAATCACCCGCCGCTGCCTCTGCCAGGTATTTCACAAAACGCGCGCTCATAACAATGATCAGCAACAGAAAGCTGACCGTAAACATGTTGGCAATTATTTCTCTGCTTATATAGCGAAAAAGTATCACTAGCTGATTATCTCTGTTGGTTAGCAAATGAGCGGTACCGGCGCTACGGCGGCACAGGCAGGTACTATCTTGCCAATAGGCCCCCTGTGATCTCCGGGCGAAACACCACTGGTAATGCTCCTCCGAGATCAGTATTATCCATTAAACCAGTGGCTTTGTCTGCCTAACAAACAGCTCTTCATCACGGACCGCAGTCCAAAGCGCCGCAATATTATTCATCCCTAAAGGATTAACTATGTCCACCGCTATTACTATCGCTTTGAAAAATGCCGTCATCTCCGCCGCAACTCAGTCTCCGTGCTTGGTGGTGCCGGTTTTTACTGGCGGCTCGAAAAGCAGCCTGTCCAAGGCCGCGGCGGCACTGGACAAAATTTGTGCGGGGCAATTAAGTAAACTGCTCAAACGCGGTGATATTCGCGCGAAAGTCGGCCACAGCTTATTGCTGCCCACTGCGGCCCCATTAAAGGCTGAGCGAGTGCTGTTACTAGCGGCGGGCGACGGTAAAAAACTTAGCGAATCGGACTACAAATCGCTGCTTACCCAGCTACTGAAACAGCTCGATACAATGAACATCGCAGGCGCCCATCTATTGATCGACGAGCTGAGTGTCGATGGCCGCGATCGCCATTGGATGGTACAACAATTGGCAATCAGTGCCGGCCTAATAACCTATCGCTACAGTCAAACTCTGTCGAAGCCCAAGGCCGCTTGCACGCTAAAAAAGCTAACACTTCAAATTGCCCCCAGCAACACGCTAAGGGCTGCGGCACATCAGGGTGAGGCGATTGCTAGGGGCATGAATGTCGCCCGCGACTTGGGTGACCTGCCAGGTAATATATGCACACCCAGCTATTTGGCCAACCGCAGCAAAGCACTTGCACGCAAGTATAAAACACTAAGCACTTCGGTACTGGAAGAGAAAAAAATGCGTGAACTGGGCATGAATTCGCTGCTCTCAGTCACTGCCGGCACCGACCAGCCCGCCAAATTGATTGTCATTAATTACCAGGGAGCGAGCAAGGCAACAAAACCACACGCCCTGGTCGGCAAGGGTATTACCTTCGACTCCGGCGGCATCAGCCTTAAACCCGGCGGCTCTATGGACGAGATGAAATACGACATGTGCGGCGCCGCGAGTGTTGTCGGCACTATGCAAGCGATCGCCGAGTTGAATTTACCTATTAACGTGGTGGCTATCATCGCCGCCGCAGAAAACATGCCCAGTAGCAAGGCCACCAAACCCGGTGATGTCGTCACCAGTATGTCTGGGCAAACCATTGAGATACTGAACACTGATGCCGAGGGGCGCCTTGTATTGTGTGATGCGCTGACCTATGCCGAACGTTTTAAACCGCAGTCTGTGATCGATATCGCCACCTTGACCGGTGCCTGCGTTGTCGCCCTAGGTAAACACGCCTCGGCGCTGTACAGCAATAGCGAGGATTTTGCTGCTACGCTGCTAGCAAGCGGAAACACCATAGGGGACCGTGCCTGGCATATGCCACTGTGGGACGAATACCAAAACCAGTTGCACAGCAACTTCGCCGACATGGCCAATATCGGCGGCGCCGGCGGTGGCAGTATCACCGCCGCCTGCTTTCTTTCCCGCTTTGCGAAAAATATGCGCTGGGCCCATCTCGACATTGCTGGCACCGCCTGGCTAAGTGGTGCCAATAAAGGCGCCACCGGACGACCAGTAGGCTTATTAACACGCTATCTTATCGATCAGAGTAAAAAGAAGTAACTCTGAGCAAGAGGCTGTAATAGCCTGTAGGAGCGCGTAAGCACTATGACAAATATTGACTTTTATATACTGCCGGACGAGTCGGTGCAACAGCGGTATCAGTTCGCCTGCAGGTTGGTGGAAAAAGCTTTTCGACTGGGTCACCACATTTATATCCACGGCGATCAGCCACAGCAAATCGAAATCATCGACCAATTGCTGTGGTCTTACAAAAGCTCCAGTTTTGTACCCCACAGCTCGGAGCAGCTAGACAGCCAGGTATTACTGGGCTGCGGCCATGGCGAGCATGCGCATAACGACTTGCTGGTCAACTTATCCAGTGCAGTGCCGGAGTTCTTTAGCCGCTTTAACCGTGTTTCAGAAATTGTTATTACAGATCCCGGAGTAACTGCATCAACGCGGGAAAACTACCGTTTTTACCGCGACCGGGGCTACCCCCTAAAGTCCCACAAATTGCGGAGTATCTCGTGAGCAGTAGCGACGACAAACCGAGAGTGTTAAAAACCGACTTATTGGACGAATTACAATCAATTAAAGGCCTGTTAGTCGATGAAGACACCGTCATTGCAGGCAACAACTTCACGTTCGAAACACTCGACGATGATATCGATGACGGCATTTTTGGTGGTGAGCCGCTCGATCCGGATGCCGAGCGGGAATGGGATCACCAGCTGGGACGAGACCAAGAGTTAGATCTGGACAGAGAGCTAGATATCGACATACCGATTCTCGACGATGTGGTTGTCGCCACACAAAATATAGACAATGCCCCCGGGCTGTTAAATGTCGACGAAATATTTGATCGGCCCGCAACCGCTAGTTTTTCAACAGCCGCGGATGTGTCACCGCCAATGGCCGCTCAACCCACCGCCGAACACCGGCACAATAGCACCGGGCCAACTGCCTCGGCGACAGGTAGCGATCGCCGCGAGCCCGGCAGCTCTGCGCCGACCTCGCCGGACCTAGTATTTTTGATTCAGGAGTTGGTCGATGAGTTCATTCCGCTTATCGAGGACCGTCTGCGTAGCCGACTATCCGAATTACAACCGGACATTCTTCAAGAACTGGCAGAAAAGCATCTAAATCCTTAAGACAAAACACCGTTACCCATATTCTGTCACAGGAGAATAGCGGTATACTGCGCCCCGGCGCCAGTGCTGAAATCAGCGCGCAAGGTGCACTGCTATTAATCACCATCAATCATCAACAAGCCAAGTGAAAGAAATTAGCCCTATGGACAAAACATTCCAACCCGCCGACATCGAAACCAAGTGGTACCAACAGTGGGAACAGCGTGGTTATTTCTCACCTAGCGGTGAAGGTCAGCCCTATAGCATCATGATTCCGCCACCCAATGTTACCGGCAGCTTACATATGGGTCACGGCTTTCAGGAATCGATCATGGATGTATTGATTCGTTACCACCGTATGAAGGGTGACAATACCCTGTGGCAAATTGGCACCGATCACGCCGGTATCGCCACGCAAATGGTGGTCGAACGCCAACTGGAGGCACAGCAGACTAGTCGCAAAGAATTAGGACGAGAGAAGTTTATAGAAAAAGTCTGGCAGTGGAAAGAACAGAGCGGCGGCACCATCACCCAACAACTGCGCAGAATGGGCGCCTCCACCGATTGGTCTCGGGAGCGTTTTACCATGGACCCGGGACTGTCCAGCGCTGTACAGGAAGTGTTTATTCGCCTGCACCAGCAGGGCCTGATCTATCGCGGTACACGGCTAGTCAATTGGGACCCTACCATGGCTACCGCGGTGTCCGATCTGGAAGTTATCTCCGAGGAAGAACAGGGCTCGCTGTGGCACTTTCGTTACCCTCTGGCCAGTGGTGATGGCTATTTAGTCGTCGCCACCACCCGCCCGGAAACTTTGTTAGGTGATACCGCTGTCGCCGTTCACCCCGAAGATGAGCGCTACCTACAGCTGATTGGTGAAAAGATTACCTTGCCACTGAGCAATCGCGAAATCGGCATTATCGCCGATGACTACGTGGACAAGGACTTTGGCACGGGCTGTGTAAAAATCACTCCGGCTCACGATTTTAATGACTATGAAATGGGTAAGCGCCACCAGCTAGAGATGATTAACATTCTCAGCGACAGCGCCACCATGAACGACAATGTGCCCGCCGCCTATCGAGGCTTGAACTGTTCAGAAGCCAGAGCGCAAGTAATCGCTGACATGGACGCACTGGGCTTGTTAGAAAAGGTTGAGCCGCACACGCTAAAAGTACCACGAGGCGAAAGAACAGGCGCCGTTATCGAGCCCTATCTAACGGAGCAATGGTATGTAGATGCCAAAACTCTAGCCAAACCGGCAATTGAGGCGGTCGAAAATGGCGATATCGAGTTTGTGCCTAAGCAGTACGAGAATATGTATTTCTCTTGGATGCGCGACATTCAGGACTGGTGTATCTCTCGCCAACTGTGGTGGGGGCACCGCATTCCAGCCTGGTACGACCAACAGGGCAATGTCTATGTGGGCCGGGACGAGGCCGATGTGCGCCGCAGCAACAATCTCGATGACCGGCCGCTACGCCAGGACGACGACGTGTTGGACACCTGGTTTTCCTCGGCGCTGTGGACATTTTCAACCCTCGGCTGGCCGGAAGAAACCGAAGATCTGAAAACCTTCCACCCCACCAACGTATTGGTAACCGGCTTCGACATCATCTTCTTCTGGGTCGCCCGAATGATTATGATGAGCCTGCATTTTCGTCGGGAAATCCCCTTTAAACAAGTGTATATCCACGGCCTGGTGCGCGATGCCGAAGGCCAAAAAATGTCGAAGAGCAAGGGCAATGTGCTCGACCCCATCGATCTTATCGACGGCATCGATCTGGAGGCATTGGTAACAAAACGCACCAGCGGCATGATGCAGCCGCAAATGGCCAAGAAGATCGAGAAGGCGACACGCAAGCAATTCCCTGAAGGCCTTGCTAGCTACGGCACCGATGCCCTGCGCTTTACCTATTATTCACTAGCGTCCACAGGCCGCGATATCAAATTTGATATGGGCCGCATTGAAGGCTACCGTAACTTTTGTAATAAAATTTGGAATGCGGCCCGCTACGTATTGATGAATACCGAGCAGCACGACTGTGGACAACAGGACACAGAGCAGGTCGACTACGAGCTGAGCCTTGCGGACCGATGGATACTGTCGCGCCTGCAGCACACCGCCGCGGATGTGGCAAAATCACTGGATCAGTACCGCTTTGATCTGGCCTCGCAATCGCTGTATGAATTTATTTGGAACGAATACTGTGACTGGTATCTTGAATTGTCGAAACCCGTACTGTGGGACGAGAACGCCAGCGAGGCAATTAAGAAAGGTACTCGCCGCACTTTGATTCGAGTATTGGAACAAACGCTGCGGCTACTACATCCATTTATGCCTTTTATCACCGAGGAAATCTGGCAACGGGTGGCTCTTTTGACCGGTAACCACGGCGATACTATTATGCTGCAGACCTACCCCCAGGCCGATCCTGACCAGATAGATAGCGACGCCGAAGCCGATATCAGCTGGCTAAAAGACGTTATTATTAGCATTCGCAATATTCGCGGCGAGATGAATATCTCTCCCGCCAAGAGCATTCCCGTATTAATCCGCAACGGCGGCGAGCAGGATCGCAATCGTCTAGACAGTAACAGAACATTCCTACAGACCCTGGCCAAACTCGAGTCGGTACAGTGGTTGCAGGAAACGGACACCGCTCCGATGTCGGCGACAGCTCTGGTGGGAGATATGGAAATTCTGGTACCCATGGCCGGGTTGATCGACAAAGAAGCAGAACTCACTCGCCTGGGTAAAGAGATCGAGAAAATCAGTAAAGACCTTGCCCGCATTACCGGTAAGCTAGGAAATGCCACGTTTATCGACAAAGCACCGCCGCCGGTGATCGATAAAGAGCGTGAAAAACAGGCCACTCAACAAGCCGCACTGGATCGCTTAAATGAGCAATTTACTACGATTAAGGCATTGTAGTTGCTAAATTGTAGTTGCTAGCACGCCCCAGCGAATAAACCACTGCTGCCACAACAGTACAGAGGATCTGTTAGCGCTCGCCAAACAACCCGCGCAACCACTGCCACCATCCCCGGGGCTCACCAGTGGCCGCGGTCTCACCGTTGACAGCTTCCAAGCTAGCGGACTGGCTGCCAACGGCTGGGGTATCGCCATGCAGGTAAGTCACGCGAACAGCCGCAGGATTAACCGCTGGTCCAAGTCCCCCGGTGACAATTACGACGGTGATATTGTCCCGACCACCGGCGTTAACCGCGCTGTTAACCAATGTTTCGAGGGCCTCACTGGGGCTTTGGGCAGCCGCCAAATGGACCGCTATTTCACTATCAAGCAGTTCGTCGACCAGTCCATCGCTACACAATATAAGTTGCTGGTCGCTACCTAAGCGCCCTTCAATACAGTCTATCGCTAACTCGTCACCAGCGCCGACAGCCTGAGTGATGATATTCCGTTCCGGGTGCACCAGAGCCTGCTCCTGAGTAATTGCGCCGGCGCTGACCAACGATTCGACATAGGAATGATCGCGGCTTATCTGGCGTAATTCACCGGCTAGTGGCGACCACAGGTAAGCTCTGCTATCCCCCACCCAGGCAATAGTGTAATCGTTGTCATCGAAGCTTGCGGCCAGTACGGTGGAGCCCATACCATTTTTCTCGTGCTCCCTGGATGCCTGTTCCAGTACCCGGCGATGAGCGTCGTCAATACACTGGGTAAGTGAGCCACCAATTTTTACCCCCTGGTAAACGCAGTCTCTAACAAGAGCGCTGGCCACTTCACCACAGGCGTACCCCCCCATGCCGTCCGCAACCAAAGCAAAGCCCAATTCGGCATCAACCACAAAACAATCTTCATTGTGATCGCGGCGACCGCTGTGAGTTGCCCCTAAAATCGTCAACATAAATGAGTAGTCCGCATAGATCCCTAAAATCTCCCGATGGTTACCCTAAGCCCACGTCACTAGCCCCGCTTTCTCAGTATTAAAGCATAGAAAAACGAGACACAAATACTATATACCGATAACAGTGGCGATGCATCCGCCACTCTCGGTTACCAAGATACCCCGGCGGTACTCTCACCCCTCGCGCCGACGGTCGGATCTGCCGGGGTTACTCGGGACAGCCACAACTGTGCTGGTAACGACTCGACGATTTAGTAAAAACATCCTACTAAAACAATGCTAAACTGTTCGCCGGCCAAATTACTTATTTTCTGGCCCACCTGCCAACCCCAGGCCGGTGCCCTTTTGATAGCAACTATTTAAGAAGACCACCATGACCATACTATTACGACTTATATTCAGCGCACTATTAGCCCTTGCAGCCCTGTTACTTATTCAATTGCTGGGTAGCGGCCAGCTTTCTATCGCCGCAATCGACCCTATCGCCCTTTCCATCACCTTTATCGCCTGCGCCTTAGCGGCCCTGGCTAGCCCCGCTATCGGAACAAAAGCTACTACGACTAAATCCAAGACCACTACTCCCAATAGCGCCCGTAAGGCGCCTAGTGCTGGTCGTGAACAGGGTACTGTTAAGTGGTTTAATGTCAGTAAGGGCTACGGCTTTGTTACCCGCGCCAATGGCGACGACATATTTGTTCATTTTCGCTCGATCCGCGGTGAGGGTCGACGCCTATTGCGGGAGGGTCAAAGTATCGAATTTAGCGTCATCAACGGAGAAAAAGGTCCGCAAGCGGAGGATGTACAGCCGCTGTAACCGCGTTGCCGACAAAACACTTTATTTAGGCCCGATAATTTCGGGCTTTTTTTTGTCCGCCCGTCCGGTAAATATAGCCCCCAAACGCTCGTTAACCCGCCTGTATCGATACTAATCGAGTAGCACCGATGGCCGACCGTTAAAGGCATGTAAAATCCGCATCAACGCATAGCCATCGCGACTACCTGCTAACTCTCGAATAGAGTGCATAGCAAAGGTAGGCACACCGACATCCAGCGCCTTCACACCCAATTCACTGGCGGTAATAGGACCAATGGTACTACCGCAGGCCATATCCGAACGGGTAACAAAACACTGGACCGGCTCATCGACCTGCTGGCACAGCTGGCGAAACAGCGCCGATGTTTCACTATCGGTAGCGTAGCGCTGATTCGCGTTACTTTTGATTACAGGGCCGCTGTTGAGTAACGGACCGTGGTTGCCATCATGTTTGTCGACGTAATTCGGATGAATACCGTGCGCATTGTCGGCGGAGATCAACATGGACGAGGCCATTGCCCGGGAATAGTCTGTTTCATCGGCCACTATGCGACGTAGAATCGACGACAACATAGGTCCTTGCGCCCCAGCGGCGGACATACTCCCCACTTCTTCATGATCGTTGCAAATCAGCACCGTGCTGTGAGCACGGCTCTGCGCCTGGACCGCCTCAGACAAGATAGCTTGTAGACCGATATAACACGACAGCAGGTTGTCCAGTCGTGCACCAGCTATAAAATCCTCCGCTAAACCAATGATAGCCGCCCCCTGGCTATCGTAAAAACTCAGCTCATAATCGACAATCGCCGTCGCCGAGCTGTCTGGGTACTGGGCCAGAAGTTGTTCCAGTAACAGTTCGCGAAAATCGGTAGTCGCTGCTTCCACCTGCATCAGCACTGGCGGTAAATGCCGCTGCGAATTGATACTACGAGACTTGTTTGCCTCTCTGTCCAAATGAATCGCCAAACTGGGTATCGTCGCCAGCGGTCGTCGGTAATCTATCAGCGCGCTCTTTATTTCATCACCCTCGCCACGGAAAACCACCCGCCCAGCCAGCGACAAATCGCGATCAAACCAGGGGTTTAACAGCGCGCCTCCATAGACTTCCACACCTAGTTGAAAATAGCCCTTGCTGTGCAATTCCGGTGTCGGTTTAACTTTCAGGCAGGGGCTGTCGGTATGGGCACCAACAATTCGAAAACCACCCTCAACACTACATTGATCGCCTAGGGAAAATGCCGCTATCGAGGAACCGTTACGCAATACAAAATAATTATTCCCAGGTTGCAATGCCCAGCTGTCGGCCTCAAATAGACGGATGAAACCAGCCTCACTGAACTGTCTAGCCATTTCTTCGGCGGCGTGAAAAGGCGTTGGCGCGGCGTCTAGAAACTCTAGTAGCCCGCGGTTAAATTCACTGATTGTTTGCATTTGACGTCTTCCACTCCGTAATAACTAATTCCAGCCGGCACTTATTACTGAGCCGGACATTACAAGGCGATTATAGGGGAAAGCCAGGTTAAAGAGCACGGTCAGGGGGCACATTTGTCGTCTTTCCCCCAGTCAAACCGTCGGTCGCCACTACCCGCCAGTGACTACTCCACCACCAGAGCGGCTATTGCCCTACTTATCCAGCCCCGTTGCCAAAGCCAAGAAACCCTCTACAGGCAGCATAATACAGCCGCCATTGTCGCCGGGCTCTTGCACTGCATGTACACTATTTACCGCAGTGCCTGGGCTCAAGCATTAACAATATGTAAGCCGCTATTGCCCCCTTTGCTATGGCAATGGCGTGCAGTTGGCCATAGAATTGCTTCACACTTCAAATAACCGGTGTTTCCGGAATAGAGAGAGCTATGCGAAAAATTACTTTGTTGTTGCTAACAGCATTTACCTTGAGTGCCTGTATGACTACCAGCGAAGGCCCTGGCACTTCGATGACGACTGACGACTACCGTGCCCGCCGAGGCCCCGATGGCGTGCACCCTGATTTAAACGGTATATGGCAGGCCCTTGGATCAGCCCACTACGATCTAGAACGCCATATGGCCAGCGCCGGCACACAGTTGCGTCACGCGCCACTGGGGCCAGTCCCCCCTAAAGCTGTAGTGGCCTTTGGCGCTTTTGCCGCGGTACCCCCGGGTATGGGCGTGGTCGTTGGTGGCAAAATCCCCTATACCGCCGAGGCGCTGGCGAAACGCGATGAAAATCGCAGCAACGCCCTCGATCGCGATCTGGCATTAAAGTGTTATATGCCAGGCGTACCCCGGGCAACCTATATGCCCTACCCTTTTCAAATTCTGCAGGGTGATAAGGACTTCTTCATCTCTTATCAGTTTGCCAGCTCCGTGCGCAGTATCTACAGCGAAGACCCAGGGCCAGCGCCGATCGATAGCTGGATGGGGCAATCTGTAGCCAGTTGGGAGGGCGAAACCTTAGTACTTGATGTTACTGGCTTGCACCCTGACACTTGGCTGGACCGCGCCGGTAACCATCACAGCGAGCAGTTGCATGTTATCGAGCGCTACACACCAATGGGTCCTAACCATCTGCAATATGAGGCCACTATCGAAGACCCGGCGGTGTATACCCGTCCCTGGAAAATCAGCATGCCCCTGTATCGCCGCATGGAACAAGACTTCCAGATCTTGGATTTTAAATGTGTGGAGTTTGTTGAAGAATTATTATATGGACAGTGGCGCAAGAACCCACTCGATTAATTACCGGTTGCCACAGGAATCAATACTATGAAAATGAAACTACTATCACTGTTAATAACCGCGACTCTGGCGCAATACGCGACTGCTGAAATACCCCGTACCGCCAGCGGCAAACCCAATTTTAACGGTAACTATGATACTGCAACACTCACCCCACACCAGCGGCCCAAGGCCTTTGGCAACAATCTGTACATGAGCCGCGAAGAAGCGGACAAGGTTGTCGCTGCGGAGAATGAAGCCCAGGCCGCCGGAGAGAAAGAGCTAGACCCCAATCGCGAGGCTCCACCGGAGGGTGGCGATGGTAATTATGCCCTCGGCGCCGGTGGTGTTGGCGGCTATAATACATTCTGGATTGCACGGGGCGATACCAGTCTCGAAATAGACGGTAAATTCAGAACTTCGATTCTGTACCAACCGGAAAATGGCCGCTACCCCAAAATGCTGCCCGCCGCCGGTGCGAGGATGATGAAAAAATATGCCTCTTTCTCCAAGGGCAATCCCGGTTACGCCTGGTGGCTTGAGGAAGAAGGCCCTAGCCCCTATGACGGTCCCGAATCTCGCACCCTGTCCGATCGCTGCCTACAAGGTTTCGGCTCGACGGGTGGGCCACCGATGATGCCAACCTTGTATAATAATTTCAAACGCGTAGTACAATCAGAGGACCACGTGATGATATTGGTGGAAATGGTGCACGATGTGCGCACTATCCGCCTTGACAGCAAGCATGTATCCGAGGACATCCGCCTGTGGATGGGGGATTCCATTGGCCACTGGGAGGGTGATACACTGGTGGTCGACACCACTAATTTCACTGACAATCCCGGCAACGGTCGCGCGACTCGGGACCTACATGTAGTAGAACGCTTTACGATGCAGGATGAAACTACCCTGCACTATCAGTTTACAGCAGAGGACCCCAACACGTGGGCTGAGCCCTGGAGCGGCGAATACACTTGGCCCAAATCACCGGACCCGGTCTACGAATACGCTTGCCACGAGGGCAACTACGCCATGGGCAGTATTCTTCGCGGTGCTAGACTGCTGGAGTCTGAATACAAGCCCAAGGAAAAGTAAACAATCGCTAAGCACGTACATCTTGATCTACACACATGCTAGAAAAATAGGATAAAACTATGAACAAAACCTACACTCTTATTGCCGCCGCCCTACTCGCGGCCGTTTACTACTCTAGCCAAGTATGGGCGCACCACGCCTTTTCTGCTGAGTTCGACCCCAATCGTCCGCTGGTATTAAAAGGACCTGTTACTCGAGTTGAGTGGGTTAACCCCCACGCTTGGATCCACCTAGAGCACACCAACGAAAACGGCGAAAAGGAGCAGTGGATGGTTGAAGGCGGCACGCCCAACACGCTACTGAGACGTGGCGTTAATAAAAATACCGTCAAGCCCGGCACCTATATTATTGTCGACGGCTACCAGAGTAAAGACCGCTCCCAGCGTGCCAATGGTCGCAACATTACCCTGGCTGATGGCAAGAAACTGTTTATGGGCTCCTCCGGTACTGGTGCACCAGAGGACGGTGCCGGCCCCCGATAGACTTGCTCACTAATCAGCTTACTTGTCGCAGTCGCTAGTAGTTGCGGAGACAAAAAAACGCCTACGGGATTAATTCCGATAGGCGTTTTTTTATTCCCGCGTATTACTCACTAATCTATTCTCTAACAGATATCAATAAATACCGTTCTAACACAACATGTCGAGCCATCAGCGGTATAGTCAATCATTAGGCGTAAGTATTAATACCCGCCAATTCAACGCCCAACTGCTGTTGAGCACTGGGGCTGTTATCGGTAAAGGTCTGTAGTGCTTTGCGAGCATTGAGAGAAAGGTCGTCAGTCTCTGCCGCCTGGCGAGAAAACGTTCTGTCGGGCTGGGTACTAGACTCTACTGGGCGCACACTCAGACTGACTTCAGTAGATTGTAAATCGCCCGCGACGCGATCGGGTCGCAATTCAACATCATTAACCGCTACTGCGGTATCACGCTCCCGCGGCCCCCGCTCAGAGACATCCCGCCGTTGTATCGGGGAAGATAGTATAGCGGTGTTTAGTGAGGCAGAAATTTGCAAAACCGTTACCCGATTAACTGCTACTAACTGTTGTTACGTGCCCGAGTGGACTCGTCGCCAACATCATTATAAGTGGCAACAGTTATAAAGTGAACCCTGAGCTGTATATATTTCATACAGCCCAGGCAGCGTCTGGCCTGTTTATCAATCCGGCGCCGACAACAAGTCCTGCCTAAGCGTCTTGGAGGCCATATAGAAGTGACAGGCAGACCAAAACATAACCGCTGGAATAACCACTAACATCGCCTGGCGTAGCGAGTCCTGTCCGTAATCGGCGGCTAAATAATCACTCAAAAAGCCGACGGTGGAGGGCCCCAAGCCCAAACCAATGATATTGATAATCAAAAACAATAGCGCCGAGGAGGTGGCGCGCATTTTCAATCCTACCAGGCTGTGGGTGGTTGCAATAGCATTGCCCAAATACACATTAAACAAGACGCCCGGCACCACCGACAACATCAGAGACATATAGGGGCCATCGGCCATATAGACCGCGACTAAAAATGGCACGGAAATAAAACCCGTTATAGCGGGTAACCACACATACCAGCGCTTGTCCCGGGGGGCCAGTTTATCGGCCAACAAACCGCCACTCAGCACTCCGATAGCGCCAGCCAAACCCAGCGTCAGAGCCAGCCAGGTACCCAGTTCGCCAGTACCCATTCCGTGACTTCTAATCATAAACGAAGCAGTCCAACTACTGGCGCTGTAACTGGCAAAAGCATTCAATCCCGCAGCGAATGCCATATGGCGAAAAGAGAGGCGATTCCACAATAGCGACAACACATCCATAAATGTCGGGTCGGCCGAGGAGGTCTGTTTTTGCTCTGCCAGTCCACGGATAGGCTCCGCCAGGGTAGTACGCACCAATATCGCCAGTAAAATACCGGGCAGGCCAACCACCACAAACGCCACGCGCCAGCCAAAATACTCGTTGAGCCAACCACCTAATAACAAGCCGAACATAATACCAATATTAACCCCAGTCGAGTAAATCGACAGGGCGCTGGCGCGCTTTTCGGCAGGGAATATATCTGAAATAATGGAGTGCGAAGGTGGACTACCACCGGCCTCCCCCACACCGACACCAACCCGGGCAATCAGCAGCTGTGTATAATTAGACACGCTGCCACTTACTGCGGTCATTAAACTCCACAGTCCCACCGAGAAGGCGACGATATTACGGCGGTTAGCCCTATCGGCCAGTCTGGCAATAGGTATGCCCGCGGTGACATAAAACATAGCAAATGCCAATCCTGTCAACAAGCCGAGCTGACTATCGGACAAATCGAGATCGGACTTGATTGACTCTTGCAAAATCGACAGTAGCTGGCGATCGATAAAATTAAAACTGTAGACAACCGTTAGAAGCAATAATGCGTAATTGCGTGCCCGGGCAGTAGCATAGTGATTAACGACGTCTGGTGCTGCTACACTGCTATGCATATCATCTCTGGGCGGATTGTCGGTACTCGTTTCAGCCATGCTGACCTCTTTGTTATTGTTACTCTTGGTATTGTTGAATAACCGGCCATACCGGCATCAATAGGAGCAGCAGTCTAGCCTATTTTAGAGCGAGCTGACAGTGATAATGACCGCTCAATTGAGAACAAAAAAGAGGGATTACGGCCCTAATAAAGTACTGTGGATAGTTAGCGTTCAGGCATAGGCGCCGTTTTTTTCCAGGCCACTTGATCACGCAGATAAACCGGCAATGCGTCACTGGCAGCATAGCGTTCGTCGGTTTCAAAGGCAGCATTCGCCAATGTTACCAAGGCGCTGGCCCGCGGCAGCAACTGTACTTCTACCGATAAGGTATTGACTATCGGCTTGATGCGATTGGCATAATCCCAACCGCTACCAACGATACTGACACCGTCATTATTGAGGTGCTCTGCCGGTAACTGCAACCGCTCAGGACTACACAATTGCTCCGCTGCGACCGACTGCAATATTGGGCCCTCACGGCGAAACAGCCCCCAATAGATTTCATCCATCCTGGCATCGAAACTACTGAGAATAAGCCCCGACTCGGCTACCTGCCGACTCTCTATCGCCGTTTGTGCCAATACCGCCAACGATGAAATTGGCAGCACCGGCAACTGTGCACCAAAGGCCAAGCCCTGCACCGCTCCGAGGCAAATACGCAGACCGGTAAAAGAACCGGGGCCTCGGCCAAAGGCGATAGCGTCCAACTCAGCAAGCTTTATCCCCGCCGTTGTCAACAGACTATCTACCATCGGCAGCAACCGCTGGGTATGTGCCCTAGGCGCTAACTCGAACAGCTCAGTCACCTCACCGTCGAGGCCAAGGGCTACGGAACAAGCCTCTGTTGAACAGTCCAATGCCAATACTTTCATTTATTAAACGCTCTGCTGTGAATTGTGCCAACTATACCTATCTTTGCAACGCTAAGCACTCACTGGCAGCAATAGCAGTGCCACCAATGACATGAAAGCGACCATAAAAGGGCTGTACAGGGCACTGCGTTAACGGTGTCCGGCAATAAAATCAGCCACCGAATTAAGATCACTGGACTGCGTCATCGGCGGCAAACTGTTGAGGAATACGCCGCCGTAATCGCGCTGTAACAAACGAGGATCCGCCAACATAATAATTCCACTATCACTGGTTCGTCGCAGCAGTCGACCGCAGGCCTGACGCAATCGAATCACCGCCTCGGGCAAGATAAACTGTTGAAAACTGTCGATTCCGTGCGCCGATAGCTGCAACGAACGCTGCTGCACAAGAGGATCTAACGGCACAGCAAAGGGGAGCTTGTCGATAATAACCGCTGCCAGTGGCACACTCGACAAATCCAACCCCTCCCAAAAAGTGCCACTAGCTAATAACAGCCCCTGCTCACACTGTTGAAATCGTTCTATAAGCTGTACATTGTCGGCCGAGCCCTGTACCAGTAATTCACAATGGGCTATAGCACCACCATCACCGCTAACTGCAGCTACTTTTGCCTGTGTTAGCAGCGCCGCTGCTTTTTTAAGTGCCCGGTGGCTGGTAAAAAGACATAACACCCTACCCATTGTCAGCGGCAATAGCGCCAATATTTTTTCTACAAGGTAGTTACTATAGTCGCTATGTTGCGGAGCAACCGGCAGCAGCGGTAAATACAAATGGGCGTTTGCCAGATGATCAAAGTCACTACAGATACGGTGACTGCCAATATCTGGCATGCCAATAGAGTGCAGAAAACTGCTGGCACTTTGCTCCACCATTAAGGTCGCTGAGGTAAAAATCCAGTTAGAATGGCTTTTATCGACCAGCTTTTTGATACTTGCCGATAAGTTACCGGGTGTCGCCCGCAATACAAACGTCTTGCCATTAGCTTCTATCCAGCAGCAGACCTGCTCGCTTTGCTGGCGCTGCAGTAGGGCTACTAACTGTTGATTACGCACTAATAATTGGCCAAAATACTGATGCCTATCGCTTACTTTTTGCAGCCAGCTTGCCACTGATTGCAACCCCGATTCAAACTGCGCAATGATAGTGAGCGTATCGCTGCGCTGCGCGCCCTGGGGCCCAGGAGTACGTGTTTGTAGCTTTTCAATAGCGAGTAATAACTGCCTAACAAAATCGATCGCCGCCTTCTGATCACTGGCATATTCACTCGATACAGACAGTACGTCACTACAAAAACGACGCAACTGGGCACCGCTGACACTGTCCCCTATCACCGACTGCGAAAATTCCGCCAGCCGGTGCGCCTCATCGACCAATACCGTATCTACTACCGGTAGCAATGCCGCCAGTAGATACTCGCGATGCACCTGGTCGGAAAAAAGCAGGCTGTGATTGACAATAATTATGTCGGCGTTTTGTACTCTTGCCCTGGCTCTGACATAGGGGCAGCCTTGATAGTGGGCACATTGCGCCCCCAAACACTCCTCCGCTGTACTGGTCGCATAGGGCTTTAACCGCCTTACTACAGCGGCCATATTCGCTAAGGGTCGGCGATGCCGGTAGGCCTGCAACAAGGTAGTTAGCTCTGATTTTATAGCAATACTCAGATCAGAACTCTTACCCGTGTACTTTTCCAGGTAGTATGGACACAAGTAATTCCCCCGGCCCATCAACACCGCAATACGTCGGCTACTTGTCAATGCCTGTTGCGCCAAGGGTATATCTCGGTGCACCAGTTGATGCTGCAGGTAGTGATTGGCGGTCGAAATGATCACCTTTTTAGTACTGCGCAGCAACGGTACTAGGTAGGCCAGCGTTTTACCTGACCCAGACGGTGCCTCGATAACAACATCACTACTATCAGCTAGACTACGGTCTAACAGCGCAGCCATTTTCATTTGCCCCGGCCGCGGTCGGTATTGGGGCAGCACATCGGCAAAGGGCCCACCGCTATCGAGCAGCTGGTCACTGCCCGGGCTGTCAGCCACCGGCAAAACACTCGCTGCCAACTGGTTGGCGGTAATCAGTCGGTACAGTGAAATAAGGCAGTAGTATCATTGGCTTTGGTATCGGATAAAAAGCGTATTGTTACGCCGAGGGCAATAGTGTCGGAAAAACGTTATTATAGCCTCTATTGTCCCTTGTTTTTAACCCTTACGACTGTTTACTGACATGAATAACAACACGAAAATAAGTGCCATAATACTTGCCGGTGGCCGCGGCCAACGTATGGGCGGCGCCGACAAAGGCCTAGTTCAGTGGCGCGGAGCAACACTGATATCCCAGGTCATCACCAGACTCGCGCCCCAGGTAGCGGATATACAAATCAGCTGCAACAGACATATCGCCGACTACCGGGCACTGGGTTTTACTGTCGTGGAGGATACAATGGGGGGATATCAGGGCCCGCTGGCGGGAATACAATCCTGTATCGAGCATGCTCAGCACCCCTTGTGTTTGATATGTCCCTGCGACACACCGTCTATTCCGCTCAATCTCGTCGAGCTTTTAGCCGCCACCATGGAGACACACTCAGCCGATGTAGCCTATGTAACTTCTGGCGGCCAACACCACTATATTCCTGCGCTAATCAACAGCAGTGTCAGCAATTCACTGGACACATACTTAGCTGCGGGCAATCGCAGTATTCACCGCTGGTATCGGGAGCTGGAAGTGGCGACAGTTGAGTGGGAGTACGGAAGTAATGATAGCAACGAGGGTAGCTTGGCGAATATCAATAGTCTTTAGCTTACAGTACAGTGCTGCCAGTCGTTAGCAACTGTTGTTGCCCGAATAGTGGCGCTAAGTATCAGTGGCGAGAAGCCGCCTAAATAACACCCCCCCATTAGCACAGGCTAATGGGGGGGCCAGAGCAATGCTAAACGGCTAGGGCCGTTAAAACTTTCGCTTTAATTTCGTCAACGGAACCAACACCTTCTACCACCGAATACTTTACCGCGTTATCGCCTTTGGTGTTTTGATAAAACTCAACCAGCGGTGCTGTTTGATCGGTGTATACTTGCAATCGGGTTCTCACAGTTTCCTCGCTATCGTCCTCCCGCTGAATAAGCGGCTCTCCCGATACATCGTCCGTATTTTCGACCTGCGGTGGATTGAATACCAGGTGGTAGACGCGACCAGAGGCAGGGTGTACCCGGCGACCGCTCATTCTCGACACAATTTCTTCGCTGTTTACGGATATTTCAAGTACCTGATCTATTTTTACTCCGGCGCCCTGAAGAGCTTCGGCCTGGGGAATAGTCCGGGGGAAGCCGTCGAATAAAAACCCATTAGCGCAGTCTTGCTCGGCGATGCGCTCCTTTACAATACCAATAATGATTTCATCTGATACCAGCCCGCCTGAATCCATGACTTGCTGCACTTGCAATCCCATCGCAGTTTTCGCCTTTACCGCCGCCCTCAACATATCACCGGTAGAAATCTGTGGAATACCAAACTTCTCGGTAATAAATTGCGCCTGAGTACCTTTACCGGCGCCTGGGGGACCTAATAAAATTGCTCGCATAACATGCTCCTGATATAAAACAACTCACCTGAATGAAGAGTCGACCCATTGACACGGGCAATTCATCCTGCGAATTGCCTAGCTACTGTTGCCGAAGTGCGGCACACCATACACAGATCCCCGGTCAAGCTCAAGTAAAAGAAGCCCTACAGACTGTTTATGCAGCAGACACATTAATATATAACTACTATTTTTCAATAACTTATCGTTATTTTGACAGAATTTATGCCAATAGTTGACGGGCCGTCAAGACATTGTTAGCGCCGTCATCAACCACTGATGTTACCCTAAAGCCCCTTGGCCTTAGCCTGATCCCACAATGCATCCATTAATTCCAGCGAAGCCTGCTCAGGTAATTGACCACTGCTTTTAAGCTGTTGTTCTATATAGCTAAATCGGCCATCAAATTTCCTATTGGCGCGCCTCAGCGCCGTCTCCGGATCAACCTTGAGGTGCCGGGCCAGATTAACCGCACTGAACAAAACATCGCCTAGCTCTTCGTTAATATTATCGTGACTCTTTTGCTCTCTGGCTGCGACCAACTCTCGTACTTCACTTTCAAAATGCGCCAGTACATCCGCAATTTTAGCCCAATCGAAACCGACCCTAGAGACACGCTTTTGCATCTTCGCTGCTCGACTCAGCGCCGGCAGGACCAGCGGTATGTCGTCCAGCATACCCGGCATATCCCGAGCGCCCCTCTCCACTGATTTAGTCGCCTCCCAGTTGCCGTGTATTTGCTCTGAGCTTGCAGGCGCCCCGTCGTTACGACTACTTAACTGACCATCCGGAAATACATGGGGGTGGCGACGCAGTAACTTCTCCGTCAGCGAGGAGACTATGTCAGCAAAGTCAAAATGCTTTTGTTCAGCTGCCAGCTGGGCATAAAATATCACCTGGAACAATACATCGCCTAACTCTTCCTTCATGTGTTGATGATCGCCCCGCTCAACGGCATCCACCAACTCATAACTCTCCTCCAACAAATAGGGCGCGAGTGAGGTAAAGGTTTGCGCCCCGTCCCACGGACAGCCATCATTAGGGTCGCGTAGCCTGCTCATCAATTCAAGCAACTGATCCAGAGAATAATGCTGCCCGCTATTCATTCACCCTCCCTGACCCGCTGGGCACTAAATACGTTGGGTAGGCGGTTAATCCTCCCCAGCAGACCACCTAGGGCTTCGAGCCCCATAATCTCTATGGTCAACTTCATTATCGCCATATTGCTGTCCCTGTCCGACTGCGTAGCTACCGCCAGCACATCGATACGGGCATTGGCCAGCAGTGTTGATATATCACGCAACAACCCGTTTCGATCGAAGGCTTCAATTTCAATATCCACCGGATAAGTCTGCTGAGCTCCCTGGCCCCAGTCTACTTCTATTATCCGACTGGGCTCGGTATGTTGCAGCTGTAACATTTTGCTACAGTCCTGTTTGTGGATACTGACACCTCGACCCAGGGTAACATAACCCATAATTCGGTCTCCCGGCAGCGGCTTACAGCAACCGGCAAAGTGGGTTAACAAGTTGCCTACGCCGCGCACCGATATATCGTCGCTGAGTGTCTTGGCAGCTGCAGCGGTCTTTGTTGCTACCGTGGGCTCAACGACTTCGCCAAATAATTGCTGCGCTGCTTTTAGTATTTGCGCCGAGCTGATATCACCGGCTCCCACCGCGGCATACATATCGTCAACCGCCTGATAGCCAAAATATTTAGACACGGCCTTGTAATCGAGGCTAGTCAGGGCCAGGCGTTTGAATATTTTTTCGATCAGCGCGCGACCCGCCGCAATATTATCTTCCCGAGCCTGCTGCTTAAACCAGTGTTGCACCTTGGCTCTGGCCCGGGTCGATTTCAAGTAAGCCAATCCGGGCTGCAGCCAATCCCGACGCGGTGCATTTTCCTTGCCAGTGAGTATCTCGACCTGTTCTGACATTTGTAAATGGTAGGTCAGCGGTACTATACGACCGTTGACTTTGGCCCCGCGGCAGCGGTGCCCCACCTCGGTGTGTACATGATAGGCAAAGTCCAGCGGTGTTGAACCCATTGCCAAATTGACCACATGGCCCTCCGGGGTAAATACATAAATCCGGTCCTGGGCTGAGGCAAAATGTTCCGCCACCTCAGCGGGCCCGCTACCCAACTCGTCCTGCCAGTCCAATACTTGCCGCAACCAGGAAATTTTATCCTCATAGCTATTACCACCGACGCTGTCGCTGCCCTTATAAGCCCAGTGCGCACAAACTCCAAACTCGGCCTCTTCGTGCATGTCTATGGTACGTATCTGAACTTCCAACACCTTGCCTTCCGGCCCCACCACCGCCGTGTGCAGCGAGCGATATCCGTTGTTTTTTGGCGTGGCAATATAGTCATCAAATTCGTTGGGAATATTGCGCCACAGCCCGTGCACCAGTCCTAAAACCGCATAACAGTCTCGAATATCGGGCACCAGAATACGTATTGCACGCATGTCGTAGATTTGGGAAAAACCAATGCCTTTGCGCTGCATCTTACGCCAGATGCTGTAAATATGTTTCGCCCTGCCACTTAACTGCCCTTCAATTTGGGCGGCATGCAAAGACTGATTTAGCAGTTCGATTATCGAACCGATAAACTTCTCTCGATCGATACGCTTGCCGTCTAATAATTTGGCAATTTTTTTATAGGCATTGGGCTGAATGTAACGAAAAGATAGATCTTCCAACTCCCATTTTATATAACCAATACCCAGACGGTGCGCCAGGGGGGCGTAGATATCATTGACTTCTTTTGCGACCCGATAGCGCTTGGCGGGGTTATTTTTTACCGCGCGAATCGCGCAGGTGCGCTCGGCGAGTTTAAGCAAAGCCACCCTGACATCATCGACCAGCGCCACCAACATTTTCCGAATATTTTCTTTTTGTGCCTCCGCCTGCCCCAATACCGGGTTGTCGCCGTTGAGCACTCGACTCATGGCGGCCATACGCAAAACACCCTCTATCAGCTTCGCTATGACCGGGCCAAACTCGCGTTTTACCTGCTCGATCGACAATTTATCCTCGCGTACGCTGCGGTATAGGATGGCGGCTACCAGGCTCTCGTGGTCGAGTTGCAACTCGGCGAGAATCTCCGCCATTTCCAGGCCGATACGAAAGCAGCTGGAGTCGTCATTCCAGGCCTTATCCGAAATCGAGCTGGTTTCCAGTTCTACCTGCAGCGTCATCTCGCAGGCCCGTCGCAACAACTCGCGGTTGTTTTGCAGGTCGACATCGAGCCGGTCGATCCAACGACCGATATCGACTGAACCGTCTTCGTTCTCTGGGTGTTCTTCTCGAACCTTTACCATTTCAACATAGCTCGTATTATTATAACCGAGTGTAAATGTCGCACCGCTGTCCTGCCTTTAACGGCCAACAGCATCGAATACACCGGTGGAAAGATAGCGGTCTCCGCGATCACAGATAATCGCCACAATAACCGCGTTTTCTACCTCTGCAGAAACTTCCAAGGCACCGGCCACCGCGCCACCGGAGGACACTCCGCAGAATATCCCCTCTTTACTGGCCAACAATTTCATCGTCTGTTCCGCCACATGCTGATCAATATCAAGCACTCTATCGACCCGGCTATCGTCATATATACTCGGCAGGTACTGCTCTGGCCAACGCCTAATACCCGGAATACTGGAGCCATCTTTGGGTTGTAGGCCGATAATTTCGATGTCTGGATTTTGCTCCTTTAAATATTGAGATACACCCATAATTGTGCCCGTGGTGCCCATTGAGCTTACAAAATGGGTGATTTTTTGCTCGCTTTGGGCCCAGATTTCAGGACCTGTTGCCTGATAATGCGCCACCGGATTGTCGGCATTGGCAAACTGATCCAGTACAACCCCTTTACCCTCTTGCTGCATCAAAAGCGCCAAATCTCGGGCACCTTCCATACCCTGCTGTTGACTCACCTCAATAAGCTCTGCACCGTAGGCCGACATCGCCAACTTCCGTTCGTCGCTCATATGGGACGGCATAATCAGAATCATCCTGTAGCCCTTAATGGCAGCAACCATCGCCAGCGCAATACCGGTATTGCCGCTGGTCGCTTCGATCAAGGTATCACCGGGCTTAATATCACCGCGTTGCTCGGCCCGGTTAATCATACTCAGGGCGGGCCGATCCTTGACTGAGCCCGCTGGGTTATTACCCTCCAATTTCAGCAGTATGGTATTGGAACTGTGGCCACCCAGACGCTGTAATCGCACTAATGGCGTGGCGCCGATAAAATCTTCTATTGTTGGAAATGACATAATAATTTACAACCTTAATACTGTATTGGCCAAGTGGAATCCCTAGGCTGTAACGCCAAAAATTGCCTGTGATAGTAGCATTAAAACACGTCTATTCCAGCACACAATATTGACAAATCAATCCCCAGATAAAACCACGAAAGCCACCGCGTAGTCCTTTTCATCACTGAGACTAATATGGCTTTTTGTGGCACCTCGAGACGTCGCCACCTCGGCCGCGCGATCGCTAAAGTGCAACAGTGGCGCTCCCAATTCATCCCGAGAAATAACAATATGCTGCCAGCTCACTCCCTGTCCGATACCGGTACCCAGGGCTTTACTCGCCGCCTCCTTAGCAGCAAAACGCTTGGCCAAGAAATTGGCTGGATTAGCGTTTGCGCGAAACGCCAGAAACTCCTGTTCGGACAAAATTCTGCGGGCAAACTTGTCGCCGAGCTTGTCCAGCGAGGTGACTATACGAGCAATTTTTATTAGATCGGTGCCTATACCAACTATCATCTATTATCTCCCTTCCCCCGCCATAACAACTCCGAAAATCAAAGAAATAACTCCCTACTTTTCAACGGCTTACCACCTAAGTGGGTAGCTAAAGCCTGACGACAGAGACGTTTCGCCGCCCGCCTAACATCCACCGTAAATGCCTCCTCGGCAATAGCTAGAATATCCTGCCCGCTAAAAATTCGCTCGACTGAAACAGTGGGGCTGGTCGATGTTGGCAGCGCGCGAAAGCCCCGCTCGCAGTCCAGCCAATAGTCTCGTTTAGGATCTATTACCTTTCCGCTATCAACATCACAACGGTAGTTCAGGCCATAACCCAGTGCTTCAAGCAGACGCAGCTCGAACCGGCGCAGCGTCACATCCAGCGCAGTAGTACTGGCCAAAGACAGCAACACCCATTCGTAGAGCGCGTAAATTTCAGGCTGGGGCTCGGAATATTGCAACAATCGGCACATCAGCTCGTTTACATACATGCCGCTGAACAGTGACTTTGCCTGCAGTGGTATTCTCACTGCAGTACTCTCGACCTGGATAAGGGTTTTTAGCTCGCCCCTGCCACTCCAGGACACCAGCAACGGTGCGAAGGGAGCGATAGCACTGCGACGGGCCCGTGACGATTTATTATTAGTGCGAACACCCTTGGCGACTGCACTGCAGCGACCGTATTGCAGGCTCAACAGCTCCACTAGCAAGCTGCTATCTCGGTACTCACGGGTGTGGAGAACATAGGCCCGCTGAGATTCCACGCGCATGGTATTGCCCTCGTTGTTTCCTGTCACAGCGTACGGTGTACAAACGCTTCAATCGAAGTCGTTATAACCCAGACTCCGCAATGCGCGGTCGTCATCAGACCAACCCGACTTTACTTTTACCCATAGTTTTAACATCACTTTGCGCTCAAACATGGTTTCCAGCTCTTCCCGGGCTTCCTGGCCAATTAAACGAAGTCGGCTGCCTTTATTCCCGATAACAATGCGTTTTTGCCCCTCGCGCTCCACCAATATCAATCCGTGGATATGCAGACTCTTACCACTATCTTGAAACTGTTCGATCTCCACCGTCATCGAATAGGGCAGCTCGGCACCTAATTGCCGCATGATTTTTTCCCGAATCATCTCCGCCGCCATAAAACGTGAGCTGCGATCGGTGATTTGATCTTCGTCGAACAAAAAGGCATTGGCGGGCATATGCTGCCGAAAACAACTTTCCAGCTGCTCGAGATTATTGCCCTGCAACGCAGCGATCGGCACTATCGCGTCGAAAGCCATTTTTTCTTCACACAGTTTTATAAAGGGCAACAATTGCCGTTTGTCCTGCATCTGATCAATTTTGTTGATCACCAATACCACTGGGCAGCGCACATTTTGCAATTGCAGTAGCGCCCAATCATCCTCCTCTGTCCAAATTCCCCGCTCCACCACTAGCGCCACCACATCGACATCTGCAATCGAAGAGCTCGCTGCTCGATTCATATAGCGGTTAATGGCCTTGTCCGCCTCTCTACTCTTATGTAGACCCGGCGTGTCGACAAAAATGATCTGACTGTCACCTTCGCTTTTAATACCCAAAACCCGATGCCGCGTGGTCTGAGGTTTGCGCGAGGTAATACTGATTTTTTGACCCAGTATATGGTTTAACAGCGTCGACTTACCCACATTAGGTCGACCGACAATAGCCACATAACCACAGCGTGTATTAGTAGTCATAGTCATTCTCAACGCCCACCAGTGATAATAATGCGCCCATGTTTTGGTCGTGCCATAAGTTGCTCAAAATAAGACCTTGTAATAGGGTTTGAAAGAAACTGACGGCTACTTATTGTCGCCCTGTAAAACATGCAACGCCGCCAGCGCCGCATTCTGCTCAGCCGCACGGCGACTAGAACCACGACCGACAAAACACTGCCCCAGGTGGGCAATTTCACACTGCACTTCAAACAGCTGTAGATGCAGTTCATCGGAAAGCTGTTTCGCTAGGTAGCTAGGCAGGGCCTTTTTTTGTCCCTGCAAAAGCTCCTGGAGCTGGGTCTTTGAGTCTTTGGCAGAATTTCCCGGGGTGATAAAGTCCAATCTAGATTGATACCAAGCCAGTATTCGTTGTTGACACACCACCATCCCTCCATCGATATAAATGGCGCCTATTAGTGCCTCTACCGTGTCGGCCAAAATCGACTCGCGCCGGTGCCCACCGCTTTTAAGCTCGCCAGAACCCAAGTTCAGATTGTCGCCAATAGCAAACTCCCGGGCAATTTCCGCCAGGGTGACGCCTTTCACCATCTGTGCCCGCATCTGACTGAGAGAACCCTCCCGGCAGTCTGGGAATTTGTTAAATAACGCCTCTCCAATGGTGAAATTGAGTATCGAGTCGCCCAAAAACTCCAGCCGCTCGTTATTATTGGCACCAACACTGCGGTGACTCAGTGCGACTTCAACAAGACTTATATCGTTAAAGTTATAGCCCAAACGCTGGATCAATTGTCGCTTGCCTAGCGATAGCTGTATTTTAGTCATTTGGTTTTCCCCGCCGGTTACTGCTCGGAGCTGTATTCATAGATGAGATCTTCGAATTTAACCACAACATCAATATTAAACAGTAGTGGAATGCGCTGTTCGTGGCTCGCATCGATGATGACCTCGCCCTTCTTTTTCGTGATTTTAATATCGCGAGCACTGAGGCCCTCGATTCGGTTAATCTCAAGGCGCTTACGGATACTCTCCTTCACCTTACTGATACTCAAACCGTTAAACTCGCCATTTTCCACCGCAGAAGAAATAGAGCTATCAACTGTAGCGCCGTCGATATAAACCGGTATCAATTTAAGTGCGCAGATCAAGGCAAACGCCCCCACCATCATCACCAACAGTATCCCAATCGAGGATAGACCACGTTGACTAATCGCTAATTTCATAATCTCACTCCGATGTAATTAACATAGTAGGCGCAGCTACTAAACAGTCGCGATAGACGGTAAACAAACCTCAACAGTCGATAAACAATCTCAATCGTAAACGCGACTATATGGCTACTGTACGCTACCCAGACGCTTAAAACTGGGCAATTCGCCAACGGATGCCCAGTGCATCCAAATGGCAAATGCCTGACCTACAATATGGTCGGCCGGTACTTGTCCCCACACCCGGCTGTCACTGCTGTTATCCCGGTTGTCGCCCATCATAAAGTAGTGCCCGGGCTTAACCGTAACAGAAAAACCGCCGCGATCAATATTCTTGGTATTGTGTATTTGGTAACTCTTGCCATTTTGCTGCTCAGCAATCAACCGAGTAATGTAGTCTCCGCGCCGCTGGGCCGGCAATTCAGCGAGAAAGCCCTGCTCAACGGCCTGGCCATTGACCGTCAGCGTTTTATCGGTATAACTGATCTGATCTCCGGGTAGACCAATCACACGCTTGATAAAATAACGCGGATCGTGGGGCGGAAAAAACACCATAATATCACCGCGTTCTGGCTCGTCGACGTCAAATATTTTTGTACCCAGTACCGGTAACCGCAGACCGTAGCGAAATTTATTCACCAGAATATAGTCCCCCACTTGCAATGTAGGGACCATTGATGCAGAAGGTATTTGGAAGGGTTCAATAATAAATGAGCGCAGTACGAGTACAATCGCCAATACCGGGAAAAATGACTTTGCGTATTCGCCGACCACCATGTCCTGGCCAATAAAATGGCCCAGTGTCTGCCGTTGATCGTCGTTGTATTTCGCCAAATAGGCGACAACAGACTTCGACTCGACATAGGAGGCGCGAGTCTTGGCAAAAAGCAGTTTATCCAACAGCACTACAATACCGGAAAACAACGTCAACATAACCAGTACAAAGGCGAAATCGCCATCCTTAATCATTACCACCGAGGCGGCCCAGGACAACCACATAATAAAAACGGCTCTAAACATCCACTCATTCCAACCGGGCATAGTACCGAGCTGAAACTGGGCCAACTCTAGACTGTGCCCCTGTTCTATCACCGTATTCAAATTGTTTTGCATTGCTCGCCGGGCATATTTCTCTTGAACAAACCACACCACTAGCGTGATGCAGGAAATAATTAATAGTATATTGTCGACCATAGTAATTCCGTTAATGTAATTCTGATAGTTATGCAGCGACGAATTGAAAGAATTAGCCCACTGTCCGGACGGAAACGCGAGAGGTGTTTTGCGACCCCGCTGACGTCAATTAGCTGTCAACTTTCAACACCGCCAAGAATGCGCTCTGGGGTATTTCCACATTACCTACTTGCTTCATGCGCTTTTTACCGGCCTTTTGTTTTTCCAATAACTTTCGCTTGCGGCTTACGTCACCGCCGTAACATTTGGCGGTGACATTTTTGCGCAGTGCCTTAACCGTCTGTCTGGCGATGATCTGACCGCCAATAGCTGCCTGTATGGCCACATCAAACATCTGCCGGTGAATCAGTTCCTTCATTTTTTCGGTCAGCGCCCGCCCCCGTGACTGCGCGTGGTCGCGGTGTACGATCATCGCCAAAGCATCGACGCGGTCGCCGTTAATCAGCACGTCGAGCCTAACCAGGTTGGCCTGCTGAAAGCGATCAAAACTGTAATCTAGGGACGCATAACCACGACTGACAGATTTTAGTCGATCAAAGAAATCCATAACCACCTCGTTCATCGGCAGCTCGTAGCTCAATGAAACTTGGTGTCCGAGAAATTGCATATCCCTTTGAACACCACGTTTTTCGACACACAGTGTAATCACGTTACCTAAGTATTCCTGCGGCACCAAAATATTCGCGATTACGATTGGCTCACGCATCTCTTTGACTTCGCCGGGATCGGGCAACGCCGAGGGATTATCGACCATCACAAGATCGCCGTTATTTTTCTCCACTTCAAAGATAACTGTCGGCGCGGTGGTGATAAGGTCGAGATTGTATTCCCGCTCTAAACGCTCCTGAATGATCTCCATATGTAACATGCCGAGAAAGCCGATACGAAAACCAAAACCCAGTGCATCGGAAGACTCGGGCTCGTAAAACAACGAGGCATCATTGAGCGACAGCTTCGCCAAGGCTTCACGAAAATCCTCATAGTCGTCCGAGGAGACGGTAAACATACCGGCATAAACCTGAGGTTTAATCGTTTTAAAACCCGCCAACTGAGATACATCCGGGGTCGACGCATGGGTAATGGTGTCACCCACAGGGGCGCCGTGAATATCCTTGATGCCGGCGACAATAAACCCGACCTCCCCCGCCTTCAAGCACTTTGTCTCCTGGCGCTTAGGTGTAAAAATTCCGACGCTGTCGACTAATTGCGCTTTACCCTGGGACTTCATAATAATTTTGTCCCCCTTCTTCAACTGGCCATGTTTGACCCTCACCAGCGAAACCACACCGAGGTAATTATCAAACCAAGAGTCGATAATCAGCGCTTGTAAATCGCCCTCGGGGTCTCCCTCGGGAGCTGGGATCAACTCAACCAGCTGCTCCAGCAGTTCATCGATACCGAGGCCAGACTTAGCGCTAACCGGTATCGCGTTAGAAGCATCCAATCCAATAATTTCTTCAATTTCTTTCTTGACGGTATCGGGATCAGCCTGAGGCAAATCCATCTTATTTAATACCGGCAATACTTCCAAACCCTGCTCGATAGCGGTGTAGCAGTTGGCGACCGATTGCGCCTCAACGCCCTGGGCCGCATCAACTACCAACAACGCGCCCTCACAGGCCGCCAGCGAACGCGACACTTCGTAGGAAAAATCCACGTGTCCCGGGGTATCAATAAAGTTGAGCAGATAGGTATTGCCGTCATTAGACTTGTAGTCCAGGGTCACACTTTGCGCCTTGATGGTGATGCCGCGTTCCCGCTCGATATCCATCGAGTCAAGTACCTGCGCATCCATCTCCCGGGCACTAAGGCCACCGCAGAGCTGAATAAATCGGTCCGCTAGGGTCGATTTTCCGTGGTCGATATGGGCAATAATTGAAAAGTTGCGGATCCGATCGATATCTTTCACTGACTACACACCACCCATTAAAACGCAGTTTAAACCTACAAAAATTCAGCTAACACACCCGAGAGAATGCACACCGACAAATAACTGTTATTACCGCACAGACTATAACGCAGGCGGTCAACATAGCCGGCGGCAAGACCCAATGGCAAATCAACGGCGTATTTTACAGGAAAGGGCGCAAGTGCGCTATGTTAAGAGCGACACAGAAAGGTTATTAATAATTAAAAA
>Ga0209395_1001770_pt1 | contig 29686 bp, 24 predicted proteins | sample GOMGulsemesocosm_3_FD_184635 | JGI IMG/M metagenome (GOLD analysis project Ga0209395, IMG submission 184635) | Methane-oxidizing microbial communities from mesocosms in the Gulf of Mexico - GOM9D Gulf of Mexico (SPAdes) (version 2) | ecosystem: Environmental > Aquatic > Marine > Cold seeps... | reverse complement strand
TAGTGTGGGGTCTCCCCATGTGAGAGTAGAACATCGCCAAGCTTTTATACGTAAAGAAGCCTCCTAGCACGTAGTGTTAGGGGGCTTTTTTTCGTCTAAAGCTTTTGTTGGTGATGTTTTACTCGAACAGGGGGAGATAGAAACAAAGAGGGCGACTTGTCGCCGCCTACCCATGTGAAAGCCCTTGTACCCGGAGCATTATCGATGTTTTAAAAGCATTGCTTTTATCGATAATCTCATGAGCGCTTGCGCTTTCATTAAACACGGGCGTTGGGGAGCCGAAGGCATCGCGCAGCGATTGAAAACGTGTTTTCAACCCATTGTAGAACCAACAAAAAGCGGCGCTTGCGCCTGCATTAATACTTCGCCAAGCTTTTATTTTGAGAAACCCCAAGTGCTATTTAGTGCTTGGGGTTTTTTCGTTGTTATCTGAAGTATTTATGTTTGACGACTATAGCGAATTGATCCCATACACTTTTTATTCGCAGCGGCGCGCAGACAGCAATATTTAGCGAAGCTTAAATTGTCAGTAAAGCGATTTAGCGTCGATGCTAATGTGGGAACTCTACAATGGATAGTTAGAACATCGCCAAGCTTTTAATACCGAGAAAACCCTAAGTGCTTTGTACTTGGGGGGCGTTGTGGGGCAAAAATGCTCAATCGCTAATCTAGCCGATAGACCCAACTACTATTCATTTAGCATTGACGGTAGTATCTGTTATACAGGAATAGCTACTACGGTGAGTGATTATCTAGCTAATCACTCAAGCAATCTTTGCAGAGCCCATCAAAGAATTTAGGTTGCTAAATAGTTTATGTACTTAATATTTAAGTATAGTGTAAATATCTGGTTTGGTGTCCTTTGCATGAAGGTGCCAATCCTGTAAATTGGTTATTGAATAATGATAAATATAGAATATTGCAAAGGATAAGTGACTGTAAATGGCTTTTTCAAACAACCTTCGATCCTACGAGACTGAGCGAAAAATACACCGTGTTTTGGTGATGCATTATTTGGAGGGGTTGAAGCAATCAGAGATTGCGACTCAAATGAATTTATCTACCGCCCGGGTTAATAGATTAATTAAACAGGGCCGTGAAAAAGGTATGGTGGATATTAATATTAAGTCCCTATTCCAACCTTTGTTAGATGTAGAAGAGCAACTTAAAAAGCTTAGTTCAGTGCAACAAGTTATGGTTGCTCCGACAGTATCAGATAATCCAGAAGTGGTATTGCAAACAGTAGGCGAGGCGGCAGCCACGGTGTTGCTGGAAAACCTTAAAGATGGAGATATCATCTGTATTACTGGAGGCAAGGGTGTGGGGGCGGTGGTCAGTGCTTTAAAACCAAAGCGTAAATATGATATTGAAGTGGTACCTGCAACTGGCTGTGTGCAGGGAAAACACTACACCGACGTCAATCATGTAGCGACACAACTGGCCGAGAAGTTAGGTGGTAAAGCATACCAAATTCATGCCCCGCTATTTGCCGAAACTGTTGAGCAGAAAGAAATGCTTGAGGGTATAAGTTCTGTCCAAAACATTATCGATCTCGCTCGCAAAGCTAGTATTGGGATTTTCGGTGTAGGCTCAATTCTGGTGGGAGACTCAAGCTATTATGATTTGCATCCAATGGCAAAAGGCGATCGTAATGAAATTGTGCAAAGTGGCGCTGCGGGGGAATTATTAGCGCATTTGCTAGATCAAAATGGTGATGTTTGCAGTTATGAATTAAATTCAAAACTGGTGGCCATCAGCCCCGCGGAGTTGTCACAAATCCCGGTTACTATTGGTGTTGCGTCTGGTGAAGATAAAGTGGCCCCTATTTGTGCAGTATTGCGGGGTAATCATATTAATACGTTGGTTGTCGACGAATCTACAGCTAACAGCGTTATTGCGCATTTTAAATTGAATGATGAACGCGCTGCTGGTTAAACGTTGATTTTCGGCAAATAGTAGCGTTATTGTATTATTGGTCAATTTATGGGCCAACCAATATGGCTTAAATAAGCAATAGGCACGCTATAGACGTTGAGGTATCAATGGCAATACCCTCTAGTGCGCTGAACTTTGGTACTCCAAATCTGTAACATGTCTGTGCCTACCTCGTGGGGAAACTCTTGTATTGCCGGTACTAAGATTGGCGTAGCTGTTGTGAGCGTCAGGCAACGTTTGCCAGTATGAATGAATATGGCAGTGAAGTATGTTTGCACTGTCTCTAAAACTTAAGTGTCTAATAAATTAACGTCACTTTTTTTGGCTAGTCCCCAATTTTCTCTTAATTTGAGCATGTTTCTGACATCCTTACTAGGCAAAGGTTTTTCGCCACCTAACTGTTCTACAAGAGTGCATATTTGTGCTGTTTGTTCCAGAACTTCTAGTTTTGCACAGGCTTCCCACATATCTTTTCCAGCGACGGTAACACCATGATAAGGCAGTAATACACAATCATGATCTAGCATCAGCCTCCCTACCTCTGCCCCTAGCTCATCGGTGGTTGGGGTCTTATAGTCAGCTACACCGACGTCGCCTAAAAACAGCATGGCTTCGGTTAGTACTTGCGGTCGAAGCTTTTTCCCAGCGACACTGAGTGCTACACAAAAAGTTGGATGTGCGTGCACAATTGCTCCAACATCTGGCCGGTTTTTATATGTTTCAAGGTGCATCGAGGTTTCCGAAGTGGGCTGCAAATTTCGATTCGCAGCGGTATCCGGACCAACCTTTTTCCCCTGCTCATCTACAATAATCAATTGATCAGGTGTTAAACGTTGTTTGAAAAATAACGAGGGGGTAAGCAGAAATAAACCGCCAGTTAATTTTGCAGAAATGTTACCGGCAGGCCCACAAATAAGATCTTTGTCATACATCATACGGGCAATTTCACACATATCATCTCGTAGTTTTCTTTCATTCATATTTAAAGTCACTCTTCATCGGTGTTGTATTTAACTGCTATACAATTTGTATTGACGATTATTTTTGTCGCAGTGTTGGTGTTTAATAGCGGCGAAATACCTTTACTTTATCCTTTGCATTTTGGCATTTTAGCGCTTTGGTTGCTCTGCGATGATTACTGACTTAAAGACTATGCAGCACATAAGTAAGCCTCGCAGAGATATCGTCCTGAAGTGCTCGATTGATCAGTCATAACCATAGAACCATCTGGTGGTCCCGTTATAGATATTGTAAAGAGAATGATAGGTGTTTTTAGGTATTAATACCTCGTCGCCAGGGTTCGCAATAAACGCTTCATCCGCGATTACCATTCTCAACTGCCCGTCAAGAACCATCACTAATTCGTTGCACGGGTGAATGAAATCTAGCCATTTCTGGCCTGGAGCATCTACGTAAATAGAGCAGCCAAAGCCTCTTTTGGCCCATTGGGTGGTAACTTGTCCTACATCAATAGGTTGCGAAAATTTTTCTTTAGTGACACAGCTCATCATTATTCCTTGTGATTATGAAGTCGATATTTGTACTGGCAATAGCGCTGAGAGTAACATTATTGTGAATTTGACTTGATTAACTCATGCCACTGCTAACTTGCCATCCAGGCTGTATTTTTTAGCCGTCAAAACAACGATATTTGTAAAAAAAGCTGACAAATTTTGAATGGCTACTCGGCTGTTATAGCGACTAATACATTCAATCATCAGCTAATTATTAGTTAAAAGAGTACAAAAAGTATCGTTTTAGTGTTGACCTGTCTTGGTAAAGTGACTATATTTTACACAGTGAAAAATATTACACAAGGTGAAATATATTTCACAACCGGAAATTGTGTGATATCTGTCTCTTGTTTGACGCATTGCCTAACAGGGGCAGCTAATCAGTAAAATCACAAATTTCTATTAATACTACTTAAGGAATCGCGGTTGCGTTCATTAAGTGAAATTTAAATTAATGTTTGTAATAAATATCAATTCGGACGATTGCTAAGTTACCCTGAGTCAGCCGAGAGCATATAAAAACAATAAACATTTGGAGATAATGATGAAGCGGATAAATATGAACAAATCATTTAAGAAAAGCCTTTTAGTTAGCTCGCTGATTGTGGCGACAAGTTTTGCCAGTATGGTACAAGCAGAGGGCGAGAGGATTGCGTTCTTCGTGTCTAATTTGTCTAACGTGTTCCATCAGTCGCAGGCCACCGAAGCCAAGCGTTACGCTAAAGAAAAATACGGTGCAGAAGTGGTTGTTTTTGACGGAAAATCTGATTCAGCAGTCATGACGCAGAATGTAGACCAAGTCGCTGCAGGTGCCTTTGATGGTGCAACACTGCACATCTGGGACGGCGAAGCTGCTACACCTGGTGTTAAAGAAGCGCTCGGCGAGAATATTGCTATGACTTCTTTCTTTAGCCCAATCACCGACACGGGTATTCCGACAGCACGAAGTGATGAAGCGGGTGTTTCGTTTGACATGGGTGCTCAAATGGCCAAAGCCTGGAAAGAAGCGCATCCCGATAAGCCAATCGTCATGGTTCAGCTTGGCTGGCCAAACCACACCGAAGTGAATTCTGGACGAACCAACCCATTTGCAAAAGGTGTGCTTTCAGTAGACCCTGCTGCAAAAAATCTAGGTGCTTTAGATTCAAGTGATGGACAGGAAGCGGCGAAACAGATTATTGTCGATTTACTGACTCAACAACCTGGCGTCAACTTAATCTACTCAGAATCTTCTGCCTTGACGGTGGGTACAATGGCCGGTCTGTCTCAGCTTGGCCGCGGTATGTTCAAAAATGGTAAGCCATTGACTGAAATCGTAGCGAGTGTCGATTTTGATTCTGTCGAATTTGATCAAATTTATGATCCTAATTCAAGCCTTAAAGTTTCAATGGGACTGCCTCCGGTAGAAACTGCACGTGGACGTATCGATTTGGTGATGGACGTTATTAATGGCAAAACCGCTAAAACAAGTAGCACTGCTGAAGAGTTTTTCTATAAAGCTTATACAGTCTCATATTGGACTATGCCAAAAGCAGACGCCAAAACATGGCTGACAGCTCAGTTTGGTAACTAGCTAAAGCAGCTTGGAGGTCGTCTATTAAGCAGTCGTTCTAAGTCGGCCACCGAGCTTTTTAAGCAATAAGCGAGAGGGTATTCATACCTCTCCCCCCCAATGACCATAAATATAATAGTTCAACTGTCATGAGTCCAGTCTATGGCTTTGAAATTGAACGATTTGGAGGAGTGACCAGTTTGACAAATCAACCACATTCACCCGTTCTTGCTGTCGAGGGACTCATCAAAGACTACCCCGGTGTTAGGGCAGTAGATGATGTTAGCTTTTCAATCCAGGGTAGCACTGTGCACTGCTTAGTCGGTGAAAACGGGGCCGGCAAATCAACCCTTATAAAAATGTTGACGGGAGCACTGCAACCCTCTCAGGGAGTTATGAAAGTTAACGGCGCAAGCTACCGGCCAAGTAGTACCCAAGATGCCCGAGAGAGCGGTATAGCAACCTTATTTCAGGAACTGCACGTGGTTGATGAACTCAGTGTATTAGAGAATTTGACCTTGGGAATGGAACAGAGCCAATTTGGATTTTTAATTAAATCCGATCTTGAAGAGCGCGTCATCGAAACGCTGGCGACAATCGAGCCTTCTATAAACCCTAGCGATCGGGTTTCATCATTGAGTGTTGCCAAAAAACAAATTATTGAGATCGCTCGAGCGGCCTCTTCGGGTGCCAATGTGATTATCATGGATGAGCCGACAGCGGCGTTGTCTGAACGAGAAGTCGAGCGGCTTTTTACCGTCATCAAACGACTGCGTGAGCAAGACGTAACGGTAATTTATATTTCACACAAACTCGACGAGATTCTTGCCCTTGGTGACACCGTAACGGTGTTGCGAGATGGCAAACACATTGCGACTAAACCGCTTAGCGAAGTGGCGGGGCGCTCTGAATTAATTGACATGATGATTGGCCGAAGTGTGTCGCAAAGTTACACACCCAGAGTTGCTGTTACAGATGAAGTGATCTTGTCAGCTACAAAGTTATCTAACAGCCTGTTAAAAAATGTTTCCTTTGACATTAATAAAGGTGAAATTGTCGGTTTTTATGGTCTGGTTGGTGCGGGGAAAACTGAGATTGCTCGCGCTTTATTTGGCGCAGATAAAGTAAATGGCTCTATTGTTTTCAAAGGCCAGCAAGTGGGAAATTCACCCAAAGAAGCTATCGCAGCGGGCATCGCGCTGGTTCCTGAAGAACGTCGTACCCAAGGATTATTCACTCACTTAACGATTCGTGAAAACATCCCAGTGATGAATCTTCGGCGAATGTCAGACAATGGCATATTTCGGGCAGCTGATGAGTTAAAGGCCGCGGTAAATTACGTAGATCAGCTTAGTATCGCGACGGATTCAATTGAAAAACATACCGAAAAACTGTCAGGAGGAAATCAGCAAAAAGTTGTGCTGGCCAAGTGTTTGTTTTCGGAAGCCGATTTGTTATTGCTTGATGAGCCCACCCGCGGTGTTGATGTCGGTGCAAAAACGGAGATCTACGACATCATTAAAAAGTTAGCGGACGAGGGGAATTCGGTGGCTGTTTTTTCTACTGAGCTGGAAGAAGTGTTAGGCATTTGCGATCGGATATTTTTACTTTATTGCGGCTCACTAGAGTCTCAAATCATCAATGGTCCCAATTTAGACATCACACATATTCTCAATGTTGTGACAGGCGGCAATCAAGGAATTAGCCAATGAGTGTTCCAATAAAAGTAAACAAGGTGCTATATGCTAACCGGCGTATCAGCGACCAAATGTATATTACATTGTTGGTTGCGGCAGTTGCGATCGGCCTGTTCCTAATAGCATCGGCATTTGTGCCAAACTTCTTTCAGCTACAGAATATGCTTAATTTGGTCACCAATAATTGGGCGGTTATTTCTCTCGGAGTTGGTGTCACGTTTCTGTTGGTGTCGGGTAATTTCGACTTATCAGTTGGCGGTATTGTCGCGCTATCAGGCGTCCTTTCAGTTTGGTTGGCCCAATCAATTGGAGGCTCAAATCCTTTATCATCCGGATTGGGTCTGCCTTATTGGTTGGCATTGTTGGGTGCGCTTGCCGGGGCGATGGCGATTGGAGGATTAAATGCCCTATTTGTGGTTAGATTCCGTATTCCATCGATCATTGTCACGCTCGGGACGATGATGGTTGCGCGTGGCATTGCACAAGTCATTACCCAAGGCTCGCAGCGAAATACCAATTTGCCCGATGAATTTGGCCTACTGGGTAGTCTCAAAGTATTTGGGACGTCGATACAGTTGCCGGTTTTCTTTATGACGGTACTAATTATCGTGGCAATTTTCATCGAACGCAAAATGATTTTTGGCCGATTGACCTATTGGATTGGTGCAAACCCAGTAGCGGCTAGGTTGTCTGGTATCGATAATGCTAAGCATATTACCTATCTTTATCTATTTAGTTCGGCCATTGCCGGTGTTGTGGGCATCCTGCTGTCATCAGAATTTCAATCGGGGTATTCAAACCGTGGCATGTTGATGGAGTTCGACGCACTAGTGATCGCATTGCTCGGTGGTATTGCCATTGCCGGTGGATTTGGCTCGGTGATTGGCATGTTTTTTGGTGCGATAATCCTCGCAGTAGTCACTTCCGCTGCGACAGGGCTGACGCTCTCACCGGATTGGCAATTCATCCTAAAAGCGATCGCGGTATTCCTCGCGATAACGGCACAAACATGGGCTCTGTCCCGTAGAAATCAATGAAAACGGTGAAATAGATGCTTAAATCAACGACCTTTGTCCAATCCTCAACCACGCTGGGCGGTCGAGTAACACAGTTTCTGCGCAATTATTATATTTATTTTGTGTTGATCGCGGTGATCGTGCTACTGAGTGCGACAAATCTTGATAGGTACGACTTGTTCGAGCGCGGGAATTTTCTATACGAAAGAAATATTATTAATATTCTCAGGGTGTCCGCGCCGATACTGGTGCTGGCGGGTGCCTTTACTTTACTGATGGTTTCAGGATATATCGACCTCTCAGTTGGCAGTACCATGGGCTTAAGTGCGGTCATTTATGCCATGTTGGCCATTAATGGCGTGCCGTTCTTGGCTGCCTTTGCCATCACTGCCCTTTGCGGTGCATTACTGGGAGCATTCAACGGCTTACTGGTGGTCAGGTTTAAAATCACCCCTGTCATCGCCACTTTGATTACCTTAAGCCTCTTTAAAGGGATAGCACTGCTGCTGGTCCAAGATGGCGTTTCGGCGATTAAGTCAATAGGCGACTTGAAAATGCCGGGTTGGTTCAACGGTTATGGTCGAGAGGGTGTTTTACTGGGCTTGCCAATGGCTTTTTGGGTGGCGGTAGGCGTTACGATTGTGCTTGTCTTGCTGCAAAATCGCTCGTTACTCGGTAAATATGCAGCGGCGACAGGGGGAAATCCTACCGCGGCCAAATTGTCCGGAATTAACACTGCAATGATCGTCTTTGTGCTTTATGCCATCGTCGGGGTTTGTGCGGCATTGGCCGGCATTGCCCGGGCAAGTTTTATGTCCTTAGGTGATCCGCTCTCTGGAGATGGAATGGAGCTTACTGCGATCTTGGTGGTGCTAATTGGAGGTACCGCGTTCAGTGGTGGCGAAGGCAAAGTATTAAGGTCATTCATTGGGGCACTGATCATCATGACCTTGACCATGGGAATGTTAACTTTAGTGCCTGCTTATTATCAAACGCTGGTTATCGGCGCCGTGCTGCTCGGTGCAGCGGCATCTAACCATTTGATCAGCAGAAAAGACCAAGCATCTTAACCTAATAGATATATGACAGCTGTATTGGCAAGACAAGGTGCTGTTGTATCAGTGATGTAAGTCCTGCTACCCGTTTATTAAATAATTATACAAACGAATAGAGAATAGAGAAAGTGAATAAAATGGCTTTTGGAAGCAACCTTCAATCATACGAAACAGCACGGCAAATTCACCGTGTGCTGGTGATGCATTATTTGGAAGGATTGAAGCAATCGGAAATTGCCACGCTGATGAAGTTGTCTACGGCCCGGGTCAACCGATTGATAAAACAGGGCCGGGAAAAAGGCATGGTGGAGATAAATATTAAGTCTCCATTTCAGCCTTTGTTAGATGTAGAAGCGCAACTTAAAAAGTTGAGCGGTGTACAAATGGCGATGATTGCTCCCACCGTTTCAGACAACCCTGATGTTGTGTTGCAAACCGTTGGTGAAGCGGCTGCTGGTGTATTGTTAGAAAATCTTACAGACGGGGATATCATTTGTATTACCGGTGGAAAAGGTGTTGGCGCGGTAGTGGATGCTTTAAACCCAAGTCGCAAATATGATATTGAGGTCGTGCCCGCCACCGGCTGTGTGCAGGGAAAACATTACACCGACGTTAATCATGTGGCAACACAAATGGCCGAAAAACTCGGTGGTCGAGCCTACCAGATTCACGCCCCATTGTTTGCTGAAAGTATCGAACAAAAAGAGATGTTGCTTGGCATGCGCTCAGTAGAGCAGATCATGGAGCGCGCCCGAAAAGCGACGATTGCGGTGGTAGGTGTTGGTTCAATTTTGGTGGGGGATTCCAGTTATTACGATTTGCACCCAATGGCAAAAGGCGATCAAAACGAAATTGCACAAAGCGGTGCAGTGGGTGAACTGTTAGCCCATTTGCTGGACGCAAATGGGCAAGTGTGCAGTTACGAATTAAACTCTAGGCTAGTGGCTATCAGCCCCGCAGAGCTGGCTAAAATTCCCCTGACCTTGGGTGTGGCATCAGGGGAAAATAAAGTTGATCCCATTTGTGCTGTGCTGCATGGCAAACATATCAATGCCTTAATTGTGGATGAAACAACAGCAAACAGCGTCATAGCAGTACTTTAATCAGTGTCTGCCAATCAGAAACTGTGACAATCATGAAGTTGCAAGAAACAAACATTATTGATATTTGAGAACTATTATGACTTTACCTACAAAAATGCACGCAATTGGCTTTGACCGTTCATTGAACATTGAAGATCAACACAGCCTTATATCTTTCGAAGAAGCGTACCCAGCGACTCGCCCGCTCGATGTAATTGTCAAGGTCAGTGCAGTGTCTGTTAACCCAGCGGATGCCAAAGTTCGAATTCGTTCTGCGCCAGATGCAACATTGGATTCTCCTCGCATTATTGGTTTTGATGCCGTGGGTGAGATAGTGTCTGTTGGCAGTTCAGTGACTGAGTTCTCAGCAGGTGATCGTGTTTATTATGCCGGTGATGCATCTAGGCAGGGATCGAACGCAGAGTTTCAAGCGGTTGATTCACGCATTATTGCACTTGCACCTGAAACACTGAGTGATGTAGAAGCAGCCGTCTTACCTTTAACATCGATCACGGCATGTGAAGCGTTGTTTGAGCGCTTGGGCATCTCCAAAACTGCAAAGGGAAAGACTTTATTGATTATTGGCGGAGCTGGTGGTGTCGGTTCCATCGCCACTCAAATTGCCAAACACTTTACTGATTTGACTGTCATCACCACCGCATCGAGACTTGAGTCCATCAGATGGGCAAAAAAAATGGGCGCAGACCACGTTGCAGACCATCGGGATTTAATCAATTCAGTAAAGCAGTTAGGTTTTGAAACTGTCGACTATATTTTTAACACTGCAGATACTATCGGCCATTGGGATGCTATGGCGCAATTGATTGCAGCGCAGGGCATGATCTGTTCGATTGTTGAGTTTGAAGGCAGTGTTGATCTTAATAAACTTCAGGCAAAGTCCGCGGGATTTGTTTGGGAGCTAATGTTTACCAAACCATTATTTGATACAGCTGACATTAAATCCCAAGGTGAAATTCTACAACAAATTGCCAGTTTGATGGACTCAGGCGATTTAACCACAACACTCACCGAAACATTATATGGCCTAACTCAAGAGACACTCAAAACAGCGCATGAGAAAATTGAAAGCGCAGCCACTATTGGAAAAATTGCTATTCAATATTAATAGCTTAGGTATAAATTAAATCAGATTGGGAAAATTGGAGAAATAGTCATTATGCAATTTAGAAAATTGGGCAGCAGCGGTATAGATACCTCGATTATTGGTTTAGGTACTTGGGCCATGGGCGGCTGGATGTGGGGTGGAACCGACCAAGAAAAGTCGATTCAGGCTATTCACGAAGCCATTAATCAAGGGGTTAATCTCATTGATACAGCGCCTGCATATGGGCTGGGCCGTTCAGAGGAAATAGTCGGTAAAGCTATCAAAGGTCAACGCGACCAAGTAGTGCTGGCGACTAAGTGCGGCCTGGTATGGCATACACAGCAGGGCAACCATTTTTTTGACGAAGAAGGAAAACCAGTACATCGCTTTTTAGGCGAGCAATCCATCCGCCACGAGCTCGAAGCAAGTTTGGGACGGCTGCAAACAGATTATATCGATCTTTACATTACTCATTGGCAAGACCCAACCACGCCGATTGAAGAAACTATGAAGACATTGCTGGCGTTAAAACAAGAGGGAAAGATAAAAGCAATTGGCATCAGTAATGCCAGTCTGGCTGAATTGAAAGAATATCAAAGCTTTGGGGTAGTGGATGCTGTGCAGGAACGCTACAACGCCATTCATCGCTCACTTGCATCAGCAGTATTGCCGCATACCCAAGCAACCCATACTTCTTGCCTGAGCTACTCATCTTTAGCATTGGGAATTTTGTCAGGAAAAATGAGTGCAGATACCAAGTTCAGTGGAGACGACCAACGTATAAATGACCCTTTGTTCTCTGTGGGGAATCGTGCGATTGTGCAGCAGTTTTGTGAACATTTAACACCTCTTGCAAACGCGTTACAAATCTCAGTGGCGCAGTTAGTGATCGCTTGGACGGTTGCCCAACCGGGCGTGACTTTTTCATTGTGTGGGGCGCGTAATCCGCTGCAAGCAAAAGAAAATGCGATTGCCGGAAATGTTGTACTGGATGAAAGTTTAGTGAAACAAATTTCTGCTCTCGTCGATCAACATTTAAAGACTGTGGCGGATTAACGACAGGGAATCATAAAATGAATATTGAACATTTGGCCAATATTCAAGATGGAGAACAATTCGATGTCGTCATTATTGGTGGCGGTATTAACGGTATTGGTACCTATCGTGAATTAGCATTGCAAGGGCTTAAAGTATTGCTGCTTGAAAAAAAAGATTTTTGCAATGGCGCCAGTTCAGCACCTTCCAGGATGATCCACGGTGGCTTACGCTACATGGAAAACGCAGAATTTGGCTTAGTGCGTGAATCTCTAGAGGAGCGCAATCGGCTGCTGAAAAATGCAGCGCATTTAGTCAAACCACTGCGCACCATTGTGCCGTTAAACCGCCACATGGCAGGTGTTCTAACCGCGAGTCTGCGATTTCTAGGGCTAAATCAAGCAACCTCTGAACGGGGTTCGTTGATGGTCAAAATTGGACTGATGTTGTATGACATCTTTACCCGCAAAGACAGAGTTCTGCCGACGCACCAGTTTCACGGAAAACAACAAGCACATAATAGGTTTCCGAGCATGCGCGAGTCGGTAAAATGCATTGCTCAATACTATGATGCGTGGATTACATCGCCGGAACGGCTGGCGATGGAATTGCTTAAAGAAGGCAATGAAGCACAAGGCGTATCCCGTGCTTTGAATCACTGCCAGGCAATATTTAGCAGCGATGGCGCATTAACAGTGAGCAGTGCCTTGAATAGTGAACAACGGGAAATATCGGCGCGGGTGATTGTCAATGCAACAGGGGCTTGGATAGACCAAGTGAATCAAAGCATCGGCTTTCGCTCTGAGTTTATTAACGGCACCAAAGGATCGCATATTGTTGTCGACAACCAAGCACTGCACGATGAACTAGCGGGGTCGATGATTTATTACGAAAATGTTGAAAATCGCGTCTGCATTCTCTACCCCTACATGGGTAAAGTATTAATAGGTTCGACGGATATTCCTGTATCGGATATGTCAGACATTCGCTGTAGCGACGAAGAAGTGGACTACATTTTACAATCACTGCAAGAAATACTGCCGAGTATCGACATTGATAAAAATCAAATCGTTTATAAGTTCAGCGGCGTTCGGCCATTGGGAGCCGCTTCGAAAGCAACGGCAGGGCAAATACCTCGCTCACACCAATTGCAAGTGTCTAACATTAACGGACAACCAGTGATATCGCTGGTCGGCGGCAAGTGGACGACATTTCGTGCTTTTGCAGAACAGGCGACAGACCAAGTATTAGTGATGTTAAATGAACAGCGTATATGTTCAACCCGCGACAGGCCGATAGGGGGTGGCAAAAATTATCCAACAAATGGTCTACAACGTGAAAGCTATGTAAACAAATTGTGTGAGCGCTATGGGTTAACCCTGAGTCCGGTGCAGGTTTTGTTCAACCGCTACGGTACGGATGTTGAAAAGCTTTTGGACTTTGCTAAGCAAGGGCCGTTGACCCCCCTGACCACAATCGATGTCTATTTTGCTGAAGAAATTCAATATTTGGTTGAGTTCGAGTCGTCCTTAAACTTAGAAGACTTAGTAGTGCGACGGACTAACTTAGCCATTGAAGGTCAGCTGAATAACCAAGTACTGATAGAGCTAGCCCGGTTAATGAAACAACCGCTCGGTTGGAATGAAAGTACCTTGATCGAACAATTGGAAAATTGTTGCCAGCGTCTTAGTGATGAAAACGGCTGCGACCTGCAATCAAAGGTGATTGCCTCACAATACAAAAAAATTAAAAATACTGGAGAATCTCTATGTTTGTAAGTAATAAAGCACGCATGCAGCGCATGTTTAAAGGTGGACGATGTCTGGATGTCGCCATAGATCACGGTGTGTGTAATGAACCTTCGTTTCTCGATGGTTTGGAAGACATGGACGGCGTTGTCAATAAGCTGGTTCACGCCAATCCGGATGCCATTCAAATGACTTGTGGTCAAGCCGATATATTGCAGTCAATTAACGGTAAGAATAAGCCTGCCTTAGTGATGCGCATTGATATGGGCAACCCGTACAACGTCGAAAAACATCGGGTGATGTGGTCTGTGTTACAAAACGAAACCGATCCAGTTTTGCAGGCAGTTGCCATGGATGCCGCTTGTGTTGTAGTGAATTTATTTATGCTGCCCGATGAACCTGATTTGTTTCGCCAATGCGTAAAAAACATCAGTAAGGTGAAATTGGATTGTGAAAAATACGCTATGCCATTAATGATTGAGCCATTGGTGATGCAGGCCAATGATGGTCGCGGTGGTTATATGGTAGATGGTGATCGGGAAAAAATAGTCACTTTAGTGCGCACTGCTCGTGAACTGGGTGCGGATATCATTAAGGCCGATCCGACCCGTGATGCCAACGAGTTTCATAAAGTCGTAGAAGCTGCACGGTGCCCAGTACTGGTGCGTGGCGGTGGTAAAGAAGATATTGAAGCTGTGTTCAGCAAAGCGCGTGTATTGCTCGATCAAGGCGCACTTGGTATGGTCTACGGGCGTAACATTTATCAACACGCAGCACCGGATTTAGTGGTGAAAGCGCTGATGGCGATGATTCACAATAACGCGTCCGTTGACGATGCTTTAGCAATATATAACAAGTAAGGGGGTGATTGTGTCAGAGTACGTACTAGGTATTGATTGTGGCAACACGGCGATTAAAGCCGCTATTTTTAACTTGTCCGGAAGTGAAATCGCGGTGTCTAGCACACCTGTGGAAACAGTGTTTTCGCAACCGGGCTACGCTGAATCAGACCTTGCGTTACTCTGGCAATCTTGTACGCAAGTGATTCGCGAATCACTTGCAAAAGCGAACCTCAAAGGAAGTGATATAAAAGCCATCGGCTGCAGCGGACATGGCAATGGTTTGTATTTACTCGATGAAAATAAGCAACCGACAACCGCTATTAAGTCACTCGACAGTCGTGCCGAAACTCTGAGTAAAGAGTTTCAAGGGCTAGATACTTATGCATCACTACGTGATTTAAATCATCAAGGTGCGTGGCCATCGCAAACAGCAACGCTATTAAAATGGCTTAAAATCAACCAGCCAGAAACTTATCAGCGAAGCAGCACACTGTTATTTTGCAAAGATTATCTGAACTTCAAACTCAGTGGCAGATTAGCTACTGATTTCGGTGATTTAAGCGCCTCGGGTCTGTTTGATTTTCAGTCCCACAGTGTCAGCGCTCAGGTATTAAGTTTTTTCGACATTTACGAAGTGGCAGACATGGTACCCGCGGTGTTTAACTCAGAACAAACAATTGGATCTGTGCAATTAAGCGCCGCTGAGAGTACCGGTTTGGTTACTGGAACACCGGTAATTGCCGGAATGATCGACGTCGTCGCCAGTGCTGTAGGCGCCGGTTCATTTGAACATGGACAGGCATCATTAATTGCGGGTACTTGGAGTATTAATCAAGTGATCAGTAACACTTTACCTACAGCAAATATTTTTATGTCCTGTGTGTTTCCAGGTGATCGTTATCTGGCCTTGGAATGCAGCGCCACCTCTGCTGCGAATTTAGAGTGGTTTGTCAGTGAATTTTTTCAGAGCGAAAAACAGTTAGCGCAGGGATTGGATAAAAATGTTTTCGATTTTTGTAACCAGTTAGTTGAAAAAGTTGCGGTAGATGAAAACTTGCCGATTTATCACCCTTATCTTTATGGATCAAAGGACAATGGCCATATCGGAGCCAACTTTTTTGGTGTGTGCGGTTGGCATAATCGCTCGCACTTATTATACGCCGTGTATGAAGGCATTGTTTTTGGTCACCGCGAACATGTCGAAAAACTTGCTAACTTTGAGATTAAGTTCGATGCTGTTGTGCTCAGTGGCGGTGGTTCTCGCTCAGCAGTTTGGTGCCAGATGTTTGCCAATATTTTAAATATTACCGTGAAAGTGACTCCTTGTGATGAAGCGGGTGCGCGGGGTGTCGCTATGGCTGCAGCAACGGCGGTTGGGCTGTTCGAAAATTTTGATGAAGCGGTTTCCTCCATGAGAGGAGAATACCAAAGTTTTTATCCTAAGCAAGAAGTACAGCCAGTACTGCTGGCGCGCAAAAATAAGTATCAGAAAATATCGCTCTTTTTAAATCAGTGGTGATTATTCTGCAATTTAATAACCCCGTACAAATTGTGAGGCTGCAAAAGAGCGACTGTGCTCGATAATTAGGTGCTAAAAGTTGGCTCAAAGTGCTTATTTACATCAGTAAATTTCGCTATTAGGTCAACTTTTTGCTGGTCCTATCAGTATTGAGTACGCAAAGCAGCGGTTTTAACGGAGCAATTAGCCAAGTTTATCGATGACACAACAAAGCTGATGCTGGAATTGTAAATTAACTGTCGATACTAACTTAGAGCGCTGCTTTAGCGTCATGCACAACTAAACTCTACCTTAAAGGATCTAAGATGCCGCCAGTAATCGAGCATATCTACAGTAGTCAAGATGAGATCGGTGAGAGCCCTATTTGGAGTGTTGAGGAGCAAGCGCTGTATTGGTTGGATGCAGAGGGCCACTGTGTACATAGATTAAACCCCGTTAGCGGGGACTATCAGCGCTTTAACTCAGTCCTAGCGTTAACTGCGATTACCTTCTGTGCAAGTGGTGGTTGGCTGACTGCGACCAAAGCAGGATTGTTTCACTGGGATCGACAATTTACTGAGCATCGTTTTCTTGGGGACCCTGTGGCCGCTAGGGAAAGTGTTCGCTTAAACGATGCGGTGGTAGATCGGCAGGGGCGGTTGTGGACGGGCAGCTTAAACGAGGCAAAGCTGGAAGCCGCTGATGGTGAATTGTTCTGTATGAGATCGTCTTTGTCCATCGAGTCAATGGCTGAGAGCTTTGCTGTGGCCAATGGCATTAGCTGGAGCCCAGATGGCCTGCGACTCTATATCAGTAATATGTTTGAGTATAAAGTTGAAGTATTTAGCCAAAATATCAGTACGGCTACATTATCCCAACGCCGCACTTTTATAACGTTTAGTGAGGCGGATGGAATGCCCGATGGATTGACAGTGGATGCTGAAGGTTATCTTTGGGTGGCGTTGTGGGGTGGCGGGAAAGTGTGCCGTTATAACCCTGAGGGAATATTGGATCAAACCATCCACCTACCAGTAGCTAATCCTACACGCTGTACATTTGGCGGGGCAGACCTGACTGAGTTATATGTCTGTTCGGCTTGGTTCGGTTCAGATGAGACACAGAGGAAGCAACAGCCTATGGCTGGAGACCTGTTCAGAATTAAACTGGACATAACAGGTTTAGCGGAGCATAAGTGTACTAGCTTTAGCTGACATCCGTGACGATTCGGCCATGCAAAATCGTTGTTCTTATCCTATATTTAGTTATGAAACTAATAAGTAATCACAAACGTTGAGTTGCCAAGCCTGTAATAATAGTTTTCATCAACGGCTTTTGCGCGCTCAAACACTGAATCTAGCATTCTAAAAATTACAGTCTTGGACAGTTTGATCGACAGTAATGTCCGCTTAATAAACGCTAATATTTAAAGGCTATTTATGATTATTGGAATCCCCAAAGAGACACTGCGTGGTGAGAACCGGGTCGCAGCTTCACCCACTTCAATCAGCGCTCTTATTCAGTTAGGCTTTGAGGTTAAAATACAAAAAGGTGCCGGGGTTAAAGCCAGTTTTAGCGACTTAGAATATGGCGATGCACAAGCGCAAATAGTGACTGCGAAAGACTGCTTAGCGTCAGACATTGTGTTTAAAGTTAATCCGCCCACCTTAGAGGAAGTGGCGAAAATGCGCGATAAGGCTCACTTAGTGAGTTTTATTGACCCTGGGCAAAGCCCTGCATTGCTCAAAGCGCTGAGTGAGAAATCGATCACCACCTTTGCGATGGAAATGGTGCCGAGGATGACCCGCTCGCAATCCATGGATGCGCTCAGTTCTATGGCGAATATTGCCGGTTACCGTGCGGTGATTGAAGCGACACATCTGTTTGGGCGGTTTCTCACCGGGCAGATAACAGCCGCGGGCAATATGCCCCCCGCCAAAGTAATGATTATTGGCGCTGGAGTAGCGGGCCTCTCCGCCATTGGCACTGCCACTAGCTTAGGTGCGATAGTACGTGCTTTTGATACCCGTCCTGAAGTGGCAGAGCAAATTGAAAGCATGGGCGCTGAATTTTTAGTACTTGACTATCAAGAGCCAGAGGACACGGGATCAGGTGATGGTTATGCCAAACAGATGAGTAAAGCATTTATTGATGCTGAAATGGCACTGTTTGCAGCACAGGCCAAAGAAGTTGATATCATCATTACTACCGCCATGATCCCCGGTAAACCTTCTCCCAAGCTAATCACCGAAGCGATGGTTAATTCCATGAAACCTGGCTCTATTATTGTCGATTTAGCGGCAGCGGGAGGCGGCAACTGTGATTTAACAGTGGCGGGTAAAGTGGTCAATGTCAACAGTGTGAAAATTATAGGTTATACCGACTTAGTTTCACGACTGCCTAATCAGGCCTCTCAACTCTATGCCAATAATTTAGTTAACTTGATCAAGCTTGTCAGTGCTGAAAAAGAAGGCACTATTAGTGTCGATTTTGATGATCCAGTGGTCAGAAATATGACCGTGGTAAAAGGCGCTGAGATTACTTTTCCCCCACCACCTATTCAAGTCAGTATTGCGCCTAAGCCGCCTTCAGCCGCAACAAAAGAGCCTGTTGCAGTGGCGCAGAAGCCCGTAAGCCACACTAAAAAATACCTCTTTATCGGTTTGGGAGTGCTGTTGTTTGGCTGGATTGCCAGTGTCGCTCCAGCAGATTTTCTCTCTCATTTTACCGTATTTGTGTTGGCCTGCGTGATCGGCTACAACGTAGTGTGGAATGTCAGCCATGCACTGCATACACCGCTAATGAGCGTTACTAATGCTATATCAGGCATTATTGTGGTGGGGGCAATACTGCAAGTCGGCAATGATAACATGTTGATTCAACTGTTGGCGGGAATCGCGGTATTGATTGCCACCATTAATATTGTCGGTGGTTTTATGGTGACTAAACGCATGTTAAAAATGTTTAAAAAATAGGGAGCACACAATGGAATTCTCATACGGTTTAATCAGTGCTGCCTATCTTGTCGCGGCATTGCTCTTTATTTTCAGTCTGTCTGGTTTAAGCAAGCAAGAAACGGCTCAAACAGGCAATATTTATGGCATGCTCGGCATGGCAATTGCGCTGCTGGCAACGATAGCGGATCCTCGTGTCTCTAATGTATTAGTGATTGTTGTGGCAATGAGTATCGGAACTGTAATTGGCTTGCGTCTGGCTAGCAAAGTAGAAATGACCGGCATGCCAGAGCTAGTGGCAATATTGCATAGCTTTGTGGGTTTAGCGGCAGTGCTGGTTGGCTTTAATAGCTATTTTGAACTAGAGCATGGCGCACTGATTGCGCTTAATGATCAGCAACAGATAGCGGCGAGTATTCACTTAGTGGAAGTGTTTTTAGGTGTGTTTATCGGTGCTGTAACTTTTACCGGCTCGCTGGTCGCTTTTGGTAAGCTGCGTGGCTTACTGCGTTCTACGGCATTAATGTTACCTCATCGGCACAAGCTTAACCTTGTCGCAGTCATCATAGCAGCGCTGTTGATGCTGAGCTTTGTGCAAAATGACGGCTCCGATAATGCCTTGTATACAATGACCTTGATTGCCCTTGTTTTTGGCTGGCACCTAGTGGCATCTATCGGTGGAGCCGACATGCCAGTCGTTGTATCTATGCTCAACTCCTATTCCGGTTGGGCAGCGGCAGCAGCAGGTTTTATGCTCAATAACGACTTGTTGATTGTTACTGGTGCTTTGGTTGGCTCATCTGGTGCGATACTTTCATACATCATGTGTAAAGCGATGAATCGATCATTCATCAGTGTGATTGCCGGTGGCTTTGGTACTAACGTGGTGTTGGATACCGATACCGATTATGGTGAACACAGTGAAGTGAATGCCGATAGCGTTGCAGATATGCTGCTCGGGGCAAAGTCTGTAGTGATTACCCCAGGTTTTGGCATGGCGGTCGCCCAAGCGCAATATCCGGTTTATGAATTAACTCGGTCACTGAAGCAAAAAGGCATTCAAGTACGCTTTGCGATTCATCCGGTAGCAGGGCGTTTACCCGGGCATATGAATGTATTGTTAGCAGAGGCCAAAGTGCCTTACGATATTGTTTTTGGCATGGATGAAATTAATGAGGAGCTGATCGATACCGATGTCGTCTTAGTGATCGGCGCCAATGATACCGTCAACCCTGCCGCTGCTGAGGACCCGAGCAGCCCTATCGCTGGTATGCCAGTACTTGAGGTATGGAAGGCGAAACAAGTGGTGGTATTTAAGCGCTCGATGAATCCCGGGTATGCCGGCGTACAAAATCCGCTGTTCTTTAAGGATAACGCTCAAATGTTATTTGGCGATGCTAAAGAGAGTGTCGAGAAAATATGTAAGGCAATGTAGTAGCTGTAGCCGTGCAGGGAACCAATGGCTTGCTCAATAATACCTAATATGCCCGATGTACTGTAGGCAATAGCTAAGTCTTTAATTGGCGTTTTGTCACTGGCCCTAGTTTGTACTGTCATTTACTAGTGCAGCAAGCTCGGTAGCGGCCTGTTTTAAAAGCGGTGTAAATTCCAGTAATTGCGCTAAACTCATACGAATGACCGGGGCGTGGACAAAAAGACAGGCAAATAATTTACCTTGAGCATTTTTTATAGGCACCGAAACCGCGACCATACCATCTATAAATTCTTCGTTGTCGGTGGCGATACCCGAGTGCCTGATGTTTTGTATATCTTTGTGTAAGGTACTCACTTGAGTCATGGTATTTCTAGCATAGCGTGGCATTGGTATCTTTTGAATAATCTTCAGACAGAGAGAATCGCTGAGCGAGCTTAAATAAAGTTTTCCGCTGGCAGTGGCGCAGATAGGCGTATGACTACCGATCGGTAAATGCACTTGGATTGGGTTTGAATTTTGCACTCTATCGTAATAAATCATATCAACCCCATTGGGAATAGATATGCCGCATGACTCGCCTATGTTCTCAGTTAGCTGGGCTAAAATAGCCTGGCGCAATGCTTTAAATCGGTTATTGTACAGCACCCCTAAGGCGATGCTCTGCATGCGATTGCCAGGTACTACTAAACCACGCATATTGAGTTGCAGAAAGTTTTCCTCTGTTAGCTGAGCGAGCAGGCGGTGAATGCTCGGTTTTGGAATATTCAAATGGTAGGCCAAATCGGCGGGGGAAATAGGGCGATCTGCTGTTGAGACTATTTCTATAATCTCTAGTACGCGGGTAATTGAAGACCCTTTTTCCTTGCTGGGCTTGCTCATCGTTATCTCGTTGTTATCACTATAATTAAATCATTGAGTTCAATGCGCTGCTTAGCGAAGTAGCGACTGACATCCACTGCTCTGTTCAGTGCCTTTTATAGTGAAAGTCTAGGTGGTTAATATCGATCAAAAGGATGTCACAAAACCTCGCGGGTCAAACAAGACAGGGAGTTTGCCTTTGCAATTTACTTACAATTACACAATCACAAGCATGCTAAGTACGCGACTGCATACTTAGCATCACTAAGCTAGCTTGGGAATGAAAAACTAGCGCCTTCACGTACACCAGCAGATGGCCAGCGTTGAGTGATCGTTTTGCGCTTAGTGTAAAAGCGCACGGCATCAGGGCCATATGCGTGTAAATCGCCGAACAGTGAACGCTTCCAACCCCCAAAGCTGTGGTAGGCGACAGGTACAGGTAAAGGTACGTTAATGCCAACCATACCCACTTGAATATGATCAGAAAAATAGCGTGCCGCTTCACCGTCTCGGGTGAATATGCAGGTACCGTTGCCATATTCGTGATCGTTGATCAATTGCATGGCTTGGTCCATGCTTTCGACTCTGACGACTTGCAGCACAGGACCAAATATTTCTTCTTGGTAGCTCTGCATTTGTGGCGTTACCGCATCAATTAATGTGGCACCGACAAAAAAGCCTTCGTGGTAACCTTCAACTTGAGGGGAACGACCATCGACAACCACTTTTGCACCGTCTACTTCTGCACTGTCGATGTAACCAACCACTTTTTGCTGGTGGGCACGGGTAATCACAGGACCAAAATCGTTACTGCTATCACTGTAGGCTCCGACTTTTAAGCTCTGCATCGCACTGCGCATTTTAGCCACCAAACTATCAGCGGCTTCATCACCAACGGCCACGGCGACCGACAGTGCCATGCAGCGCTCTCCGGAAGATCCAAAGGCCGCCCCCAATAATTGATTGACCGCATTATCCATGTCCGCATCCGGCATGACAATGGCGTGGTTCTTCGCTCCGCCTAACGCCTGACAACGTTTTCCATTGGCGTTTGCCGTCGTGTAAATATACTCGGCAATAGCTGTTGAACCGACAAAGCTGACCGCCTTAACTCGTTGATCCGTCAAAAGTACATCAACAGCTATTTTATCACCGTTGACCACATTCATAACGCCTGCCGGTAGACCTGCCTCTGCTAACAGTTGCGCGATATAGAGTGTCGATGATGGATCGCGCTCGGACGGTTTAAGCACAAAAGTATTGCCACAGGCAATGGCCATAGGAAACATCCACAGTGGTACCATGGCGGGAAAGTTAAAAGGCGTTATGCCAGTGACCACTCCCAAAGGCTGAAATTCACTCCAAGAGTCAATGTTAGGACCGACGTTTTTGCTGTGTTCTCCCTTCAAGTGTTCTGCGACACCACAAGCGTATTCGACACACTCTATGCCACGTTGTAATTCGCCGGCGGCATCGTGGGAGATCTTACCGTGTTCTTCACCGATCAGTTGGCAAATTTTGTCGGCGTTTTGTTCCAATAGCTGTTTAAAGCGGAACATAACGGCGGCACGTTTGCCGACAGGTGTATTGCGCCAAGCGGGGAAAGCTTGCTGTGCGGCACTGATCGCCAGTTCAACAGTCTCAGCGCTGGCTAGCGCGACTTGTCTGTTTGGCTGGCCGGTAGAGGGGTTGTAAACAGTTTGTAAGCGAGTGGCGTCAGTGTTGATTTCGCCGTTGATTAAATGACCGATAGTTTCCATGATGTACTCTCTAATTTACGAAGATATTACTAGCTAAATCTGAATGTTTATTGCTCTATCACCAGAGTTGTCGATAAATGTTAATAATTTGCTCGGCAGTTGGCACAATGGGATTGTTAGCGGGTGAACCAGAGGCCAGTGCTTGCTCTGCCATCACCGGTAGTAAATCCATATAGGTTTGTCTATCAACCCCGAACTGTTCAAGGGTCGGTACTTGTAACTCATCGTTAAGCGCTCGCAATTCTTTCATCAGTAGCGCATTTGCTTGATCATCGCTATCTTGCACAGAAGCGATTCCCATCGCTCTGGCGCATTGCGCGTAGCGGGCAGCGGCGAAGGGGATTGAAAATTCAGTGACAGCGGGTAGCAACATCGCATTAGATAGACCGTGCGGTACATGAAAAGCAGCCCCTATCGGTCGACTCATACCGTGCACTAACGCGACAGATGCATTGGAGAAAGCGACTCCTGCGAGTGTAGATCCAAGCATCATGGCTTCACGGGCGGTTTTGTTGTTGCCATTGTGATATGCACCGCGTAAATTTGGGCCGATTAAATTCATAGCCGCTAGCGCTTGGCTTTCACTGTAAGCATTGGCTTTTTTACTGACGTAGGATTCCATCGCATGGGTAAGTGCATCTATACCAGTATCAGCAGTGGTTCTCGGCGGCAGTGACAAGGTCAGAGAGTAATCGACTAAGGCGGCAACCGGCATAAAACCAACCCCGACACAGAGCATTTTTTCATCAGTTAGCTCATCGGTAATGATCGTAAAACGTGTTACTTCTGAACCAGTACCTGCGGTAGTGGGTACGGCGATAATAGGTAATCCCGATTCATTGACAATGCGCGGGAATTTGTAATCTTGCATGCATCCGCCAAACTTACCGAGTATGGCAATCGCTTTTGCGCTGTCTATCGGACTGCCACCACCGAGTGCGATAATACTGTCGTAGTTCCCTGAACGTACTTTTTCCACTCCCGCTTGGATAGAGCTAACCGTAGGCTCAGGCACGGTATCGTCAAACACATCCGCAGCAATTCCCCCTTCAGCCAAGACTGTTTGAATGGTGGCGGCGTAGTTCAATTGCACCATCATTTTATCGGTGATGATCAGTGGACGTTTGCAATTTAGGCTGCTAAGAACGTCTACACAAGCATTGCTAGCGCCTTCACCTACTTGTAATATTCTCGGTAAAATTATATTCGATGACATTTGTAAAACCTCAAAATATATAAAATGATACGATATGTATTGTTTTGTCTATCGTATGATAAATATACACTGAAAACAATCTCTGCACTGAAATTTATTTTCTGATGAGCAAATTACTTGTTACTTGATTGTGTTATTCGCTTGCAGTGACTTGTTTTGCGCCTCGCATCATCCACTCAATTGCTAATCGCTAAGGTAAGCTGTTTAGACTCTTGTCATTTGAAAAATAGCCAAGTCGCTAAATCGCTGCTGCTGGTATTGATCTTGAATGCTATCAGAGAACTATAAAAATAGAAGAGGGTCATAATAGCAACTTGAGCGCCAGTTGAGGACTGTATTGAAAGATCTATAGGCCTTGATAAAGAGTCTGAAGCTGTAAAATCATGGTCGAGATAACCTCATCAGGCAATCAGCAATTAACCTCGAGATACTCTCTTCAAATGGGAACGCTAGTGTATAACAATACCGATTATAAGGGTGAAATTCGCGTAAATAGCTGCAAATATTGGTTTATTTTGGTGTTCTTGATTGCGGCGCTAGTGCTGTTTATTCCCACCGTTAAAAGTGAACCCGGCGTTAACTTGAGTCCAGCATTCATCAAAGAAATGGGCAAGCAATACGGCAAGCGCGCTGAAATTCGCCTGAAAAGATGGCAGCAATTAATCAAAGACTTACGCCATGAGCCAGAGCTGAGCAAGCTAAAAAAAGTAAACGACTTCTTTAATAAAGCGCGCTTCTTGGATGATATTGACCATTGGAAAAAGCAAGATTACTGGGCCACCCCAGTCGAGTTTTTGGTGACTAATGGTGGTGACTGTGAAGATTTTACCATCGCTAAATATTACACCTTAAAAGAGCTTGGTGTAGATATCTCCAAAATGAGCCTTGCCTACGTTAAGGCGCTGGAACTCAATCAAGCGCACATGGTGCTTACTTACTATTCATCCCCTAAGTCAGAACCCATAGTGTTAGATAATTTAATACCGCAAATTAAGTTGGCATCAAAACGCAAAGATCTATTGCACGTATATAGCTTTAACGGTGATAACTTATGGCTCTCAAAGAAAGGGCGCCGAGCCAATTTGGTGGGCAGTGCAGATAGACTCGCGCCTTGGGTGCAGTTGCAAAAGCGGTTAAAAGCGCAATAGTCTTTAATAATGCTCCGACTAATTAACTAGCCATTAAACACATTTGATGAGTTTACAGTTAAACGATGATACCGTCCCAAATTGTCTGGTAACCCATATCTTCAAGTGAAGCGATGGTGATATCGGATAAGACATTGACCCCGTCGTTGATATAACCTGTCATCAGTTCATTACCGAAAGTCTCTTCATCCCAGTGGCCGCCAGCGGTGCCAGCGCCACCATCGGATTCAATTATCACCCCTAGGCCGTCAACTAATTCAGGGTAGAGGGTGGCCAATGCTTGATTGGCGGACTCTCCATTAAATCGATAATCGTTACTACCATCAGCATTTTGGTAAGTATCGACTAATCCCATCATTTCCCAGAGTGTGCCAAAACCTAAAGAGTGAATCATTTCATGCTGTACAATATCATCCCACAAGCCAATAGCATCAAAATTGGCTGCATCGGCAAGGTCAAACTGCATTTGCGCCGCTACTGGTAAATAGCTGTCTGAACGTATATAGGTGGGGCCCGCTTGGCCTAATACTCCGCCGGGACCGTCCATGTTTTCCAGCGAAGCCTCGATAACGATGTCGTCTACAGTTTCACCAAAGAAGTTTGCTATATCTGGAATATCATCAGTAATAATCGTACTAAGCATATCGGCAGCGCTAATAAAGTCTTCTTTCAAAGCATCTGTCCAGCTACCGTTAAAGGCTATTTCGATATTAAATTCAAGGCTATCATCTACCTGTGCATCGCCACTGACATAGTTTTCTTCAGGCTCTGCATTTTTGCCTTTTTTATCACCTTTAGGCTTGCCGCCACCGCCGCCACCGCCTCCGTCATCGTCTCTTCCACCTCGACCCCCTCTAGCAGCTAGGGAGGGACTGAATGAAAAAGCTTCGAAATCATGCTGGAATAGTCCGGATCCTGAATCGGCAAGGCTATCTTGTTCTTCCTCTTCTGTTGCTTTAATTCTCAACTGCTGCCTATTGTACCAGGCATCTGCGTCGCTATTTTTTCTAGCACCGGCCATAATAGCCCCCTGTTGTTGCTAATTAGCAAAAGTAGTTTCTATGAATAGTTCGTCACTTAAAATAAATAACAGCGATGAGAATAGAGAGCACTTTTGAGAGGTTAGGGTATAAATATATTATCTACCTCTAGCTTAATCATTACAATGAGCTCAATTCCTAATAAGCATTACTTATACCTTTTGCAGAAAAGAACAACATGGAGTTTCGCTTATGCAAACATAATAGGCGACTACTTATAGTTATAGGCACCGAGTCTGCTTCGCTTTTTTCTCGGATCCTTCACTTTTTTGAGTATAGACTCACTTTGGTCAATGTACTTTGGTGTCATATATTTCAAGCGGAATTTCAATGAACAAAATAGGAAGTATTCTGATCTGAAAAAATTATTAAGTTGAGATTTTTTATATCCGTTTAAATCTTATATCTTTTTTACGTTTAGGCTGTAAAAACTGGTTTTGCTATTGGAGGTTTTAACACAGAGTATTGGTAGGTATTTATAATATGTTCATAGGTAATTCATTATCTCTGTGTTGAGATGTTTTTTAGTTCAGAGATCCTGTCCCGTTAAACCGTATTGAATGGTCATGAAATAATCTCGCTAGTCTTTGGATAATACCCGTCTAAGTCAAACAGTATTGCTTATATTTACTTCACGACAGCTCTCATCGTGAGGTAATAACTGACAGGGAGCATGGAGCTAGAAGATGCCAAAATATGTGATTGAAAGAGAAGTTGCAGGTGCTGGTGCATTAACCAGTAGTGAATTACAAGGGATTTCCCAAAAGTCTTGTGATGTGCTTGAGGTGTTGGGGCCTAAAGTTCAGTGGCTGGAAAGTTATGTCACTGATAATAAGATTTATTGTGTCTATATTGCGCCAGATGAAACGCTGATAAAAAAGCACGCTGAAATGGGTGAGTTTCCGATCAATTCAATCAGTGAAGTCAGAACAATTATCGACCCAACCACTTCAGAGTAGCGTAAAACTAAGCTATTAATACATCAGCTAATAGCAACAGAGTAAGCCGCGCCGGTGGAGGGCGCAGCTTTGGTTTATATGCCGCCGCGAATATGCTCTCTAACTTGTTCTTGATAAAACTGAGAGAGCTGATGATGTTGCTCGTTAGAAAGAGCAGGCAGTGTTGACGCTTTTGCATTACTTAATACTTGCGCACTCTTGCTGGCACCTGCAATAACGGTGGATACCTGCGGTTGATCCAAGATCCAACGCAGCGCAACCTCTAACATTGACTGCTCTGGTTTGAGGGTTGTTTTAAGCGTATCAACCAGTTCAACTCCTTTATTGTATGGGATACCGTTAAAGGTTTCGCCGACATGAAATGCGGCGCCATCGGCGTTGTAGTTACGGTGATCGCCCTGTTCAAATTGTTGATTTTGAATGAGCTTACCGCTGAGTAAACCGCTGGCTAAAGGCAGACGTACAATTATGCCTATGTCATTTTTTGCCGCCAGTGGCAGTAGTGTTTGTATGGCGTCTTGCCTGAAGACATTAAAGAGAATTTGCAGTGTGGCGAGCTCGGGTTGCTGGCAGCAAAAACGTGCCTCATCAATCATTTCTACGCTTGCCCCATAGTTTTTAATTAGGCCTTCGCTAACCAGTTCTTGCATCCATGTGAACACTTCGCCATCAAAAAGTACCTCTCTAGGGATACAGTGCAATTGTGCTAAATCAATACTATCGACACCTAAACGCTGCAGAGATTTTTCCAGAGAATGCTTGATTGTCTGTTTGCTATAACCATTGGGATAAAGTGCAGCGTCGCGGCCGACTTTAGTAGCAATTATGGGCGCTTGTTTAAGCGGCGCTCTAAACTGCCCGATGCGTCTCTCGCTTAAGCCGGCGCCATAGACATCGGCTGTGTCGAAAAAATTAATCCCCGCATCCAGAGCAGTATCCAGTATCTGCTGGGCTTGGGACTCTGCTATCTCGCCAAAATCATTACCTAGCTGCCAACAGCCCAGACCTATCTCTGATACCTTAAACCCTGTTTTTCCCAGTCTTCTGTGCTGCATGTTGCTCACCTGTTTAGTATTAGGATTGATACCCGCTATTCTACTTGGGTTAAAATTGTTTATAATCATCGAATTATTTAATAGATTGATAAGCCTGGCTAAACAATATGCAGAATATTCCCAATGGTGTTGCTGAATTTGTCCTTGTAGTACAGCTCGGCAGCTTCTCTAAAGCGGCGCTAACACTCAATTTATCGAGAAGCCGTATGTCGCAGATCGTCAGTGCATTAGAGAAAGAGGTTGGGGTTCAGCTATTACACCGCTCTACCCGTGCGTTGTCATTGACCGCTGCCGGTCAACTATTTTTTGCTCGTTCGCTACAGGGGATAGAGCAAATATCTTATGCGGTTGAGTCTGCCAAAGACTCGCACAGTGCGATCAGTGGGGAGATTCGCATCAACAGTGTTGGCGGTTATTTTGGCGAACAGATTCTCGCGCCACTATTGACTAAGTTTATGCAACTTCATCCACAGATTAGCATTAATTTGAGTTTCTCAAGTGTCAGAGTGGCCATTATAGAGGAGCAATTTGATTTAGTGCTGCGTATGGGGGAGCTGCCTGATTCAAGTTTGATTGGCCGCCATTTACATACTTACCAAAATTATTTAGTGGCCAGCCCCGAGTATTTACGAAGCTGTGCAAAACTTGAAACGCCGGATGACTTGGCAGCGCATCGCTTAATTAATGGCTCTGTCTCGGTGTGGCAGTTTATTAAACCAGCTATGGCTGAGGGGCAAAAAACGGCCAAAAAAAATATCACAGTGCGCTCTAGCTTACAGTGTGCCAATGGCAATGTCGCAATGAGGGCAGCGTTAGATGGGATAGGGATCACCCGACAGCCCAGTTATTATTTAGCGGATGCACTGGAACGCGGCTCGCTGATTGCAATACTGCCTAACTGGCAGCTTGAATCCACTGCACTGTCACTGATTTATCCCAAGGTCCGCTATGCACAACCGAGAATACAAGTGTTAGTCGAATATTTAGTGAATGCAAATTACAGTGCCTGAACTGTGAGCTAGTGTCTCCACTTAATCAGTAGAGTTTTTAATGTGATGAGACCTCTGCATAACGTAGCGAATGCAGATAAGACAAGGCAAAAACAAGCGAAATAGCGGAGTCAGTGTGCCCCTCTTTACGGGTATTACTGGTGTAAATGAGCATATTGAGCTTGTTTTTAACGCC
>Ga0209395_1001769_pt1 | contig 29690 bp, 26 predicted proteins | sample GOMGulsemesocosm_3_FD_184635 | JGI IMG/M metagenome (GOLD analysis project Ga0209395, IMG submission 184635) | Methane-oxidizing microbial communities from mesocosms in the Gulf of Mexico - GOM9D Gulf of Mexico (SPAdes) (version 2) | ecosystem: Environmental > Aquatic > Marine > Cold seeps... | reverse complement strand
AAGTAAGATTTTGTGTAAAAATAAATAAAAATATATAAATTAGATGGGCTGCTTCATGCTCTAAACTGCCGGTAGTAACTCAAAAGTTAATGACTATATTTGGCTAGCTGCGGAAGGTTTAGTGTTGATACCAAAAGCTTCCGCAATGCGCATCTAGAAGAGATTAAGATACCTTTTGATAAATTGAATTTCGACAATGAAAACCAAAGTACATTTACCTGACGGCTCAAAGGATTCTAGTTAGCACCTCCTACTCTTTATGGCCACGTATCCTGGGGAATTCGTAAAAATGAGAAGATAGGCGCGAATGATTTAACCACCGATATTTGGTGAAGCTCTTCTCATTAGATACTAGATTATTGTAAGTTTTATTATATTAAAATCTTGCGTATTCATTGCACTCTTTGACTTATCAATCATTAAACTGGGCGATAACCGTCAAAAATTGCTCACCATACTTATCTAACTTACTTAGCCCCACACCACTGATACTTAACAATTCTTCCCTATTTGTAGGGCTAGAGCTGATCATTTCCATGATAGTACTATCATGAAAAACAGTAAAAGGAGGAATACCATGCTCTTCTGCTAGCTGTTTTCTTAATATCCGTAACGCTTCCCATAAAGGTTGCGCCTCTTCTGATAGGGCGGTAGTTGATTTTGATGTTTTTCTCTTTTTCACTTTATCTATATTATCTTTACGTAATTCAATACTCTCTTCACCACGTAACAGCAGGCGGCACTTATCGGTTAGCTTAAATGCACCATAACTGTCCATGTCGGCATATAGATAACCACGGGACACTAATTGCCTGAATACGGAATGCCATTGCTGGACTTCCAATTCGGTGCCAATAGCAAAGGTACTAAGTTGTTGATGGCCAAACTGCTCTACTTTAGCCGTGCTTTTCCCTAGGAGTATATCAATAAGATGATTAACCCCAAAACGCTGTCCGGCCCGAAATACACAGCTAAGCGCTTTACGTGCGGCATCAGTACCATCCCACGTTTGTACTGGCGTAATACAAGTATCACAATTGCCACAAGGTTGTGCTAAATGCTCATCAAAATAATGTAGTAATGTTTGCCGACGACAAGTCGTTATTTCGCACAGTCCCAACATCGCGTCTAAACGTTGTCGTTCGACGCGTTTTTGCTGTTCGCCAGCTTCAGACTTATCTAACATCTGTTTAAGTTTAATCACATCTTGTAAGCCATAGATCATCCAAGCAGTAGCCACTTGACCATCTCGCCCTGCTCGCCCAGTTTCTTGATAGTAGGATTCAATACTTTTAGGTAAATCAATATGAGCAACAAAGCGCACATCCGGCTTATCAATGCCCATACCAAATGCGATAGTCGCAACGATAATGATATTGTCTTCTCGAAGGAATCGATGTTGATGATGATTTTTTATCTCTGATGCCAATCCGGCATGATAGGGCAAGGCTTGCAAACCTTGCTTGCATAACCATTTCGCTGTTTCTTCTGTTTTTTTCCGAGATAAACAATAAATAATGCCTGCATCATTTTCATGCTCATTACGAATAAAGTTTAATAACTGCTGTCTGGCATTTTGTTTTTGACCAATACGATACTGAATATTCGGGCGATCAAAACCTGCAACAAAATGTTTGGCATGGTCCAGTTGCAACCTTTCACTAATTTCTTTATGGGTCCGTGGATCTGCAGTAGCCGTTAACGCAATACGCGGAATTGAGGGAAATTGCTGATGTAATAATGATAGTTGTAAATAATCAGCTCTAAAGTCATGTCCCCATTGAGATACACAATGTGCTTCATCTATAGCAAACAATGCAATAGGACATTGCTGCAATAATGATAACATTCTCGTTTGTGTTAGGCGTTCTGGCGCAATATAAAGTAAATCTAATTGCCCTTGCAATAGTGCTTGTTCAACTGCGTAAGCTTGGTTCTGATCAAGGGAAGAATTTAAAAAACTCGCATTTACACCTAATTGCGTTAGCGCATTAACCTGATCTTGCATTAGAGCGATTAACGGTGAAATAACAATGGCACAACCTGGACGAATAAGAGCTGGAATTTGATAACACAACGATTTACCACCGCCTGTAGGCATTAATACCAAAGCATGTCCACCATTAATGACTGTATCAATCACTTCATCTTGTGGACTTCGAAATTCAGGATAACCAAAAACAGTATTCAGTACCGATAATGCAGTTTTATTCATGAGGGAAATTTATTGATAAGTATTTAGATGTTTTAACATGTGAATTGGTTTTTTGCTAATTAATAGCTGTTGATGGATTTACTACCTTGGCTTATAGCAATCAATTGAGTTACGTATCTTATGATAAGTCATAAACCTTCCTCTTATTTATCAAGGCGATTAATGGCTACATTTGAGATTAATAATTGAACCCTGTAATTGATTTCGTTATGCTGCGCGTCGTTTACTTACAAACGTTGCCATTAACAGAAATGATAAATGAAACAATATTATATTTAGCTCGTCATGGCGAAACCTTGTGGAATACTCAACAACGTTTTCAAGGGCAACTTGATAGTGATTTAACCGAACTTGGTCAACAGCAGTCTCGACAACTTGCTCAATCACTTAGAGACAAAGGTATTGACTTAATTGTCTCTTCTGTTCAAGGAAGATCTATTGCTACCGCAAATATTTGTCAACAACGACTTACTGCCCCGATGATAACAAATAATCACATTACCGAACGAAACTTAGGACAATGGCAAGGACAATATCTAAGTCAACTTCAAACTGAATCCATTTATTACGAAGTATTACAGCAATATACCGATATTGCTCCTGCTAAAGGTGAAAGCGCAAAAGCTTGTGGAGTGCGAATCAACAATGCTCTTAACAACATAGCTAAACAATCGTTAAATAAGAATATTTTGATTATTTTTCATGGTGAAGCTTTGCGTTGCTTTTTGTTACAACTTGGTCAGCAGCTCAATGATCACGCTTATAACTTATTTGCCAATGGCTCAATATGTAAATTACGCTATCAACATAATAATGAAACATTTCAACTCTGTACTTTTTAAATATGGAGGGTAAATAATGTCACAAAGGCAACAAGTCTGATGAATTACACAGAAATATTACCCTTCTATTCACTGACATTAACGATTCTACTTGCCTTAATACTTGACTTTATTTTGGGTGAGGCCAAAAAGTACCATTATTTAGTGGGATTTGGCTGGCTTTGTCAAAAACTTGAGCGTCGCTTTAATCCCGATCATCAAAAAAATAATTCTTCCTTCTTCTCAATAAAAAGTGCCCTTTTAGGAATATGTTGTTGGTCGCTACTCGTTATTCCTCTTCCGATAATTTATTTTTCATTTTTTAATCAGTTAATTTGGTACTGGCAAATTCTTTTCGACGGTACAATACTTTACTTGGCGTTAGGTCTTAACAGCTTAAACAAACACGCCATGCAAGTATATCGTCCGCTAAAATCTGGCGATTTATCAACAGCTCGACACTATACGGGCTACTTAGTCAGTAGAGAAACACAAACACTCACCGAAAGAACCATGGCACGAGCAACCATTGAGTCGATGTTAGAAAATGGTCATGATGCTGTGATCGCCTCCCTTATTTATTACCTGATTGGGGGAATTCCATTAGTGATAGCTCATCGTTTTGCCAATACATTAGATGCCATGTGGGGGTATAAAACCCCTCGTTATTACTCCTTTGGTTATAGTAGTGCACGACTTGATGATTTATTGGGTTTTATTACCGCAAAATGCTGTACGCTACTTTATGCCTTTCAGGGGCACTTTTTCACTAGCTTAAAAAACGCCTATTCTCAGGGCAATCAATATAAAAGTCACAATGGTGGCTGGGTGATGGCAGCAGGTGCCACGGTAATGGAGCGAACATTAGGCGGGATTGCTCATTATAATGGAGCAAAAATAAACTCGGTTATATTAGGTACAGGACAAAAAGTAACTTCTGATGATATCCCTCAAAGTCTGCTGCTTGTAAAATATGCCGCTTTAATATTAGTTGTACTGTGTTTTTTTTGGCAAACATTACTTTTAATTCATTTTGTGTAAATTGATTTAGGGATTTTATTGCACTTATTCATAAATGAGAGTTTATGACACAGCCGCAGTAACATCGCCAATATTATGTGTAGGAGCAAAGTGGCAACAGATGATATCCATCAAATTCTGCAGCTTATAATATATGCATTTAACATTTATTATGACTTTATTGACTGCACATATTTATTTTTTCAAACTTTTTGATAGCTAATCTAGGAAATTTAATGGCACTTATTCATGGTGGTCAATTACAGAAGGTAGCCCAACAATATCAGATTCCAGTAAATGATTGGCTCGACTTATCGACTGGTATTGCTCCCTTGCACTACCCTATTCCTGAAATTCCTTTACAGCTGTGGCAACAACTTCCACAAACAAACTCATCTTTAGAAACTGCAGCAAAACATTATTATCAGTGTAAAAATATTTTGGTAAGTAATGGTAGTCAATCAATCATAAAAGCTTTGCCAGAACTGTGGCTAAAAGAAAACGTTCGTTCTAATAGGGTCTATTTACCTATAAAAGGCTATAAGGAACATGCTCAAGCATGGGAGAATATCGGGTTCCAATGTTGCTATTATCAGCAACAATTACCTAAAATAACCGAGTTATGCAAAAATAGTGTTTTGGTAATAATTAACCCCAACAATCCCACTGGGCAGTTATTTTCTAGTGAAACAATTAAACACTATCAACAAGCACTAGCCAAATTAAAAGGGCTATTAGTCATTGATGAAGCTTTTATGGATGTAGTTTCACCAGAGTTTTCAATGTGCCCCTATGTTGCTGATAGCCATACCTTAATATTACGTTCATTTGGTAAATTTTTTGGTTTAGCTGGTATTCGCATTGGTTTTTTAGTGTCGAGTCAAAACTGGCATAATCGCTTTTTTGAGCACTTGGGGCCATGGCAAGTTAACGGTCCAGCGCAATATATAGCTCAAAAAGCGTTAGTTGATGAACATTGGCAATATCAGCAAAAACAGCATTTGGAACGGCTACGTAATAAACTAGAAGTGTTAATATGGCAGGTTTGGGGGGATGAGTTGGTTGTTGATATTAATGGCACAAATCTTTTTGTAACCATTAGCTTTCATCAAAAAAATATGGCAACGTTATTTTACCACTTATTATGCCAACAAGGCATTTATTGCCGTCTGGCCGATGAACAAGATACCTTAAGGTTTGGTATAGCACTCGAACGAGATATGCCACGTTTAGAGAGTGCACTTACCACAGTAAAAACAAGCGTATTGTTATAGCCCGTTAAGAGAAAATTTTAAATATGTTTATATATTAATTATCTTGAAATTCAAAAATAGCATTGATTTTTCAGGATATGTTCAGAGTATTAGAACTATCAAGATTGCATTTATAGCAAACTATTGTTATTTTATTAAACAAATTGAGATTGTTCTAACTTGCCAATAACTCAAAAACAAAGCAGAACTAATAAGAAATATTAACCTTTATCCCGTTGTAATTAATATTTCAACCTCAAACAAATGTAATCTCAGTAAATTTACAAAATTTTTGATTGTCATCAACATAGGCGAGTGATCATTGCCTTAGTATATAACTAGATACATCGATATCGACATACTTTATCTATTACAACAATGTCAGGCAACACAGAACTCAAAGCTTATTTATTTTTCAAACATTTTTACAGTAATTTTCTTTGAAAAAGGTGTTGAATAATAGCCACGCTTTGCTATTTTTATAAGTTGTATAAACAAAGGTCATAAAACAACCAAGGTTGATACTTTCTCGATTGAAACAGCATTATAAACAAAACGAACAATACAACGATTTAAAGTGATAAAGATGAAAACAACTCTCGATAAAAAGCTAAAAGAACATGATGCATTGATACATAGCGAGGCACTCACTGTAGTATCACATATTCAACGTGAACAAGATGATTGGGTTATTAATACCATAATGATAAATGACGTGAATGTACCTTTTAAATATAAACGAAAAAAAATGTATAAGTCTTTAGTCAAAAGCCAAGTAAATATAAGTTATTATTGTGCGACTGAATCTATAGCAGGATTTGAAATTGATGTGATGAATGTTGTTAGGATCAAACGCTGCTAGTTCAGCTTTTCATAACCCTTTAGTATAAAAAAATCACATTTACCTCAAAGAAGTTATTAAAAACCTACCATTAGCTATTTATTTCGATTATTTTCCAATCATCTATTGACGAAACCCTCGCCATCTTACATAAATAATATGTAGACGATAAAAATAAAAATTGATCTAGGTCAATAAATACATAAACGTTGTAACCGTAAAGCCTTTTCGGTTCATATTGGAGGAAGTAGTTATGATCTTAAACCACATTTGGGGACTATACGCTCATCCCAAAGAGGAATGGCAAACGATTGAAAAACGTCATGAGAGTTTGACTTACAGCATGGTGCACATTTTGGTTATTGCACTTATCCCTGCGATCTGTGGATATTATGCTGCAGCACATATTGGCTGGTCCATTGGCACGACTGAGCCCTTAATACTGTCTGAATCAAATGCTTTAGTAATGTCTGTGATAATGTATTCAGCTTTAGTTTTTGGTGTTATTGCTTTGGCATATTTAATTCATTGGATGGCAAAAACATTTGATTCAACACCTAACTTCTCACAATCATTAGAGTTAGCTGCATACACCGCAACCCCATTATTAATGGCTGGTGTCACAGCCTTATTTCCTGTCTTATGGTTTGTCGTAATGGCATGCTTAGGTGCAATGTCATATTCAGTATATTTATTATATTCAGGAGTTCCTATTATGATGAATATCCCCGAAGAAAAGGGCTTTATCTATGCTAGCTCTGTTGTAACCTGCGGCTTAGTACTATTGGTTGGTTTACTGGCAGCTAGTATTATCCTGTTTGGTGTTGGAATTGGACCAGAATACCTTTAACTAATTGAGAAAATGACAAGTACTTATAGCAGTATAATCAAGCACAAAAAAAGCACTTTATTTTAGATAAAGTGCTTTTTATTTTTTAATGATTAACTTTTGGCTTATTCAGCGCCTTCATTGTGCATATCAATAATAGAATCAGCATCTTTATCTGAGTCTTCTTTTTTGGCATTATTTCTCATTGCATCTAATCGATCCAAATACGCTTGATCGATATCTTTAGTGATATATTGGCCATTAAATACTGAGGTATCAAATGTCGATATCTCAGGGTTAGCACAACTAACTGCTGAGACTAAATCTGCTAAGGTTTGAAAAATAAGCTTATCAGCACCTATTAATTGGCAGATATCGTCAAGCTCTCGACCATGTGCAATTAATTCATTTGCGCTTGGCATATCAATTCCGTAGACATTTGGAAAACGAACTTCTGGAGCAGCTGAAGCAAAATAGACCTTTTTAGCACCGGCAGCACGAGCCATTTCGATAATTTGCCCTGATGTCGTACCACGTACAATAGAATCATCAACTAATAAAACATTTTTACCTAAGAACTCAGCTGAAATTGCATTGAGTTTTTGGCGTACTGATTTTTTTCGCTGCTCTTGCCCTGGCATAATAAATGTTCTGCCAATATAACGATTTTTAACAAAACCTTGTCGATAAGGAATATTTAACTGTTGAGCTATTTCCAAAGCGGTATCACAAGAAGTTTCAGGAATTGGAATAACTACATCAATTTCTAAGTCATCCCACTCAGTCGCTATTTTCTCTCCCAGTTTTTTTCCCATTTCAATTCGTGAACCGTAAACAGAAATTTTATCCATCGTTGAGTCTGGGCGAGCAAAATATACATATTCAAAAATACATGGACTAAAGGTTGGGTTTTCTGCACATTGCTGACTGTGTATTTGCCCGTCTTCCGAAAAGAATATGGTTTCACCAGGAGCAACATCTCGAACAAAATCAAAACCACATGCATCCAATGCTACAGACTCAGAAGCAACCATATATTCAATGCCCACAGCACTATTACGCTTACCAAAAACAAGCGGACGAATACCATTAGGATCACGAAAAGCGATTAAACCATGACCGATAATAAGCGCAACTGTTGCATAAGCACCACGAACGCGTTTATGTACTTTACCTACAGCAGAAAAAATATCTGCGGGGGTTAAATCTAAATTGCTCTTTAACTGTAACTCATGACCAAGAATGTTAAGTAATAACTCCGAATCTGATGTTGTATTTACATGACGACGAGCTTCGGTATTCAACCACTTTTTTAGCTCTTCAGCATTCGTTAGATTGCCGTTATGTGCCAGTGAGATACCAAATGGTGAGTTAGCATAAAAAGGTTGAGCTTCTGATGAACTTGAAGTACCTGCCGTTGGATAGCGAATATGGCCAATCCCTATACTACCTTGTAAACGCATCATATGACGCGTGTGAAATACATCTTTGACTAAGCCATTACCTTTACGCATTCTAAACATATTATCACTAATTGTAACAATACCTGCTGCGTCTTGACCACGGTGTTGAAGTACCGTTAAGCCGTCATATAGCAATTGACTAACTGGTGTTTTACCGACAATGCCAACAATACCACACATGAATTTATCTCCGCCGAACTATGTTTGAATAAGAAAACTTGATGATTGTTTGAGGTACTCAAAAAACCACACAACAATTAATTTGAATTCTGGAATAAGTACTGAATTTTGCCACGATGGACTTGATGAAGCTGGTGTAAAGGCATCCATAAAAAAGAGTATTGCACTAACAACCAATACACCTCTTAAAGCACCAAATGCTAAGCCTAACACTCTATCGGTGCCCGATAGTCCAGTTTTACTGACCAGTTGCCCAATTATGTAATTAATTAAAGCACCAAGGATTAATGTTGCAATAAAAAGGATTGCTATTGACGCAGCATTACGAAGAAAAACGTCAGTAATATTTGTGAGAAAGCTTGCAAGATTTGAATAGAAACTACTGGCGATAAAAAAAGCACTGATCCAAATAACTAAAGAAATTGCTTCTTTAACAAAACCACGGACCAAACTGATTAATGTTGAAATACCAACAACTGCCAAAATGGCATAGTCTACCCAAATCATATTTTGAAAGTTCTCATTGATTAGAGGCGCGCATTCTAACAGAACCTCATCAGCTTTAGCTAATTTTTTTATTAATTTGTTGGATTAAAGCGGGCAACTTTTCCTTGCACGTTAGTCAACTTTTTGAGTAATGGCAATTTTTTTTCTAATATTGTTTTCCTAAATTCAGGCCCAATGAATACTTTTGTGAGTGTCCCATTTTTAGTTTTAATCGGCTTGGTATAAACGGTATAACCATTTTTCTTCAATTTATTTACTAATTCTTCAACATTATTTTTATGACGAAAACTGCCTAACTGTATTACCCATGCTTGTTTATCTGAGAGTTTGCTAGGAATAGTTTTTTTATTTTTGTTGATTTGCGAAACTTTAGTGGAGGGTTGAAATTGAGCTTTTTTATCAAGTACATTGACTTTCACCATATCGGTGTTTTTGTTTACATTGTCATCATTGTCTTTACTTAAAGGTTTATCAATAAACTTGATAACATTGTCTTGAGGTAGTTCATCTGATAATACTTCTGTAGTTTTATTTCCTAAGTCTCTTTTAGGAAAGCGTTTTTTCTCCAATACAATATCCATATTGGGCGCCATAGGTATATTATCAAAATCGGCTTGATAAGTCTGTTTGTCTCCATCCAGAAGATCAGGTAAAAAAATTATCGCCACTGCCGCAACAATCACAGTACCTACTAAACGATTTTGAAAAGGTGTCGACAAACTAATCTCCTAAGTTTTGATTAAATATGTTTATTAAAAAATAGCAAAACTAATAGTTATAAACATAATTAAAATGATAATTAATTCAGCTAAATATTGCTGATTAAATCAATAAACGTCTCACTTCAGCAACGGTATAAAATGAACCAAAAACAAGCACTAAATCACGCGTTGTTGCTTTTTGCAATGCTATATTAAATGCCTGAGTGACATTGTCAAAACAAATAAATTCTTTACAAAAATCATCGAGCTTTTCTGCAAGCTCATTGGCGCTTGCCGCCCTTGATACAGCTAACGAACCTAGATGCCAACTATCAACATATTTAATAAGTGGTTTCATTACATTGCTTATATCTTTATCGATTAACATACCAACTACCGCATATATTTTATCGTACTTCATTTGACTTATTTGCGAGGCAAGGTAACGAGCTGCTTGTGGGTTATGACCAACATCTAAAATAACATCACAATGTCTAGTAAATAACTCACTACGCCCTGCAACACGTGTTTTATCAATAGCCTTATTGATATGTTCACGCGTTAAAGGTACATCCAGTAAGGATAAAACTGATAACGCGGTTGCGACATTATCAATAGGGATATGTGGTAAATGTAAGTTGGTAAACTGTTGCTTAGTTAACTGCCACTGCCAATGGCTATTACTTTTATCAGCAAAAAAATGCTGATTACGACAAAGTAGTTTGGCGTCAATATCCTCTATATATGCAAGAAGTGATTTAGGAACGTCGATATCACCAACAACAACGTGACCATTAGGGCGTATAATTCCCGCTTTTTCGATAGCAATTGTTTCTCTGTCATTACCTAAAAAAGATTGATGATCGAGGTCAATAGTGGTGATCACTGCAATATCACAATCAATTATATTTGTTGCATCTAAGCGCCCACCTAACCCAACTTCTAAAAGAATCACATTAGGTTTCTCATTCATCAAAACGAGAAAAGCAGCTAACGTGGTATATTCATAATAACTTAATGAAATATCGCCGCGTATACTTTCTATTTTCTCAAATGCTTGAATAAGGCTGTCATCGTCAATATCTTGCTGATTTATACGTAAACGCTCATTAAAATGCTCTATATGAGGAGAAGAGTAAACAGCTACCGATTTACCTTGGGCAAGCAGTACATTTTCAAGAAAAGCGCAAGTTGTTCCCTTGCCATTTGTTCCAGCAACGGTAATTACCTTAGCAAAAGCAAAGCTTACATTAAGTAGCTGAGCAACCTTTCTTATTCTTGCTAGACCCAAGTCTATCTCAACATTATGCAAGTTTTCTAAATAAGAAAGCCACTCCGTAAGGTTAGTCCTTGGTGAGTGGCTTAATTTGTTATTTACCATTATTTCGCTTAATACATGATTAATGAGTTTTACAATCTAATTGACATTAACTCTTAGGACTTGGTTGTCCCATAAATTTAGCTAACATACGCGCTAACGTATCACGCATATTCCGGCGATCAACAATTAAATCAATTGCCCCTTTTTCCAACAGAAACTCACTACGTTGAAAACCTTCAGGGAGTTTTTCACGAACCGTTTGTTCGATAACTCGAGGACCGGCAAAACCAATTAATGCCTTAGGCTCCGCAACATTGATGTCACCTAACATAGCTAAACTAGCAGACACGCCACCCATAGTAGGATCGGTTAGCACAGAAACATAAGGTAAACCTTTTTCACTCATTTTAGCTAATGCAGCACTAGTTTTAGCCATTTGCATCAATGAAAATAATGCTTCTTGCATACGTGCGCCACCACTGGCAGAAAAACAAACAAACGGTAGATTGTGTTCAAGACAATATTCGACACCTTTGACAAAACGCGCACCAACAACTGATGCCATTGACCCGCCTAAAAATGCAAATTCAAAAGCAGCTACAACAATGGGTGTGCCTTGAAGTTCACCTTTCATTACAACCAAAGCATCTTTTTCACCGGTATTTTTTTGAGCAGCACTAATACGGTCTTTATATTTTTTTGAGTCTTTAAATTTTAAAATATCTTGTGCTTCATACTCCTCACCAAGTTCAACTCTCTCACCTTGGTCAAGAAAACTGTCAATGCGCTTTCTAGCACTAATTCGCATATGGTGATCACATTTAGGACACACTGACATTTGTCGTTCAAGTTCAACTTTATAAAGAACAGCGTTACAAGAAGTACATTTACACCATACTCCTTCAGGGACACCACGCTTTTGTGCTGCCATTGATTTAGCTTTTGGGAGAATTTTTTCTATCCAACTCATAATTAAATTTTTGCCTATTGCACGAGAAAATTTGTAAATTTAATGGTTAATCATCACACTAAATATCAAATATTGAGTATTACCAAATATAACAGTGGATTAAACCACAGTTTAGACCCTATTTAATATAAAAAACTGGTCTGTTGTGTTGTTTTTTTACTTAAATGAGAAATAATGGCCCCAAATGCCTTTTTGGCAGCTCAAATTGCTCTGGATAATCAACATCAACAAAATATAATCCAGCAGCTGAAGCTGTCATTCCTGCAACACAACGATTTTTTGCATTCAAAACCTCTTTAATCCATTCTACAGGTCTAGAGCCATCACCTACTTCCATTAGAGAACCAGCAAAGTTTCGAATCATATGATGTAAAAATGCATTACCTTTAACATCAATTATTATGTAATCACCTTGGCGTGTAACATTACAATGATACATAATCCTAATAGGTGAATGGGATTGACAATGCACCGTTCTAAATGAGGTAAAATCATGCTTACCAATAAAATATTGGGCCGCGTGATGCATTAATTTCTCATCAAGTATCTGATGACAAAAACTGATACCTTTACTCAAAATAGCAGAGCGTAACCGACTATTATAAATAATGTAACGATATCTTCGTGCAGTTGCACTAAATCGCGCATGAAATTCATCATCAACCTTCTTTACCCAAGAAACCGCAATATCCTGAGGTAGGTGAGTATTAACCCCTAAGGTCCAGGCAACGTCCTTTCTTACTTGCGTTGTATCAAAATGAATCACCTGATTGGTTGCACTTACTCCCGTATCCGTGCGGCCAGCACATACAACTGAAACGGTTTCATTAGCAATAACGGACAACGCTTTTTCTAATTTTTCTTGAACACTAATTACATTATTTTGGCGCTGCCAACCATGATATTTAGCACCATCATATTCTATACCTAAAGCATATCGCATTACTTTCTCCACGATTGTGTGGCGCGCATTATCCAATATTTTAGATAGAAATATCAATATTAATTCTTGCAATAAAAAGCTGAACTATCGAAAATTGACCTCTCGATGATTATTCGTTATGACCTTTTTTATACCAACGGATCAATTCTTTTTGGTCTGCTGGCGGTTCTTTTCCTTTTTGGATCATATCCATTGCTTGCTCTGCCAGCAATGATTCTGTTTTTATTTCTATTTTTTCTAACATTTCATAAAATAAAACTCGCTCTTGCTCTGTCAGTACACTCTCAAGTTCTTCTGAACGAGGCTTCAATGCTGAAGTTAATTTATTATAAAGCAAGACACCTGCATCATTAAGCACTAGATTTTTAACGTTTTTACTAAATTCATCCGGTTCTATATCAATGAGACCTTGTAAGTAAAGCTTCTTCACCGCTCTACTTACCGTGTAAGAGTCTAATCGAGATTGATAAGCTATATCGGCCGACTTTATCGGCATATATGATCCTATATTTAATAATACTCTCATTTCTCGTGGCTCAAGATCACACAAGCCTCTAATTTTCCAGTCCCTGTTTAATGCTAATAAATTGCTTACCACGGCGACACGAAATGGTAAATGAACAGTCAAATCTAAAGGACTATCAATTTGATTAGAAAGCGTAAAGGCTTTTTTTCTGGCTGAGGAAGAAATAATGTAATTCCTAATAGAAACGTATGCGTGACTGTAGCATTTATCAACTAGGAGTTGTAGCTATGTAATGTAGCTAAAGCGACTGCTTTTTATTCCTATATTCAATACGCAAACATGCAAACAAAGTTATTGCAAATGCAACATCCAACACTTATGCTAAAGAGGTTTTTAAAATAAACCATATTTAATTGGAGATAATTTATGCCTTTAGTTACCCCTCTTGCTGCTGATGAAAATGAAGACGTTGCGGAGCTTGCTCGATTTTTTAATGAAACATTGGGTTTTTGTCCTAACAGCGTATTAACCATGCAACGTCGCCCTGGCATTGCCAAAGCATTTATCAATTTAAATATGGCGGTAATGGAAAATGATGGCCGAGTAACAGCAGAACAGAAGCGCTTAATTGGTTATATAACCAGTGCAAATACAGGATGTCGATATTGTGAAGCTCATACTATACTAGCAGCAGAGCGTTATGGAGGAACAGAAGAGCGTTTAGCTAACATTTGGTCTTTCCGCGATAGTGAATTGTATAGTGCAGGCGAAAAAGCAGCATTTGAATTTGCACTTGCTGCGTCAAGTGTGCCCAATGCCGTTAATAATCAAATATCCACTGAATTGAACAAATACTGGGATGAAGGAGAAATCGTTGAAATTCTAGGCGTTGTGTCTTTGTTTGGTTACTTAAATCGCTGGAATGACTCTATGGGTACCACAATGGAAGTCGGCGCAGTTGACGCTGGTGAACGATTGTTATCTGAATCAACATGGACTCGTGGCAAGCATATATAGCTGATTAAGAGTTTTCATTTCAACAGCTATTTATTTAGCTGTTGTAAAAATAAAAACTGACGGCGATTAATCACCTTCGTTTTTTGTCGGTTTATCTGTCGTCTTCGTTGTGCTGCAGTTAAACGTCTACGTAAATTAATGGCCATATAATACTCCTTCTTTATGTTATAAATAACATTATCCTACCAACATATTACCGATTCATGACAAAGTAAGAATAATTAACATAGTTTATTCAGAACTAATTTTATCACTCAACTCCGCATTTAACGGCGTTTTTTTCATTTTTGTTTTAGATTGATTATCCATCCATTCCAAGGTGTCATAATAACGACGGATATTTTCAACATAATTTACCGACTCATCTCCACGGGCATAGCCATATTTAGTTTTTTTATAATACTTTTTCTGCTTAAGTAATGGTAATCGAGATTTAACTTCTACCCAACGGTCGGGATCTCCGCCCTGTGCTCGTGTAATTTTACGTGCGTCATTGAGATGACCTAGTCCCACATTATACGAAGCCAAAGCAAACCATAAGCGATCGGGAGATGGTACTCTATCAGGCATACGTTCGATCATTTGCTTAAAGTATTTCGCGCCGCCACGAATGCTTTGTTCAGCATCCAAACGACTTTTAATACCCATTTGTTTGGCTGTTGGCAATGTTAACATCATCATGCCACGAACACCGGTATGAGAACGTGCATGAGGGTCCCAATGAGACTCTTGATAACTAATTGCAGCCAATAAGCGCCAATCAACTTCTTGGCCGTGTTTCTCAAAAAGAGCTTGGTATTTAGGTAATTTATTTTCGACAGCTTTAATAAACATACGAGTATCGACATAATTAAACTGCTCTATATGCCCATAGTATTTATCGTCTAGAGCTAATAAAGTACCGTCATGATGTACTTGACCAAAAAACTCAACTAAGCTAGCTAATATTGAGTTATCTTGCTGTTTACTCATTACCCATGCTAAAGGTTCCGGTTTTTTTATTGTAAATCCAATGCTGATTTCTGGGTAATACCTTCTGCTAATTGCCAAAGCATTGCTATCAATGACAGTATAATCAATTTCACCTGACAAGACTTTTATTAATAATTCTTCACTATCTAGATCAATAGTTTCTTGCCAGCTCAAATCCAAGTTACTTTTCTTTAAATGCTCAAGGTTTTCAGCATGACTGGTACCCGTTGTCACCATTAATCTTCCAGTTAAGTCTTCTATTTTACGTGGTCGTAGATTACCTTGTTTAAAAACCAGCTTTTGACTGACGTGATCATAGCTTGGCGCAAATAGATAATTATCAAGACGTTTAGGTGTAACAGATAGACTAGCCGCTAAAAAATCAACTTCGCCAGAGTCAAGCTTGGGAAACAATTCTTCAATATGATAGCTGGGTACAACCACTAACTTAACACCCAATGAGTCCGCATATTTTTTCGCTAAATCGTACTCAAACCCAGTAGGCCCATTAGCTTCTAAGTAATAACTTGTTGCGCCGTAAAGTGTACCAACAGTCACATAACCACGATCAATAATACGCTGGAGGCTGGCATGTTCATCTCTAGGTTGGCACCCTTGCAATAAAACAATGAGTGCAAGTAGAAAACATGCAAACATGCTGAATTTTTTATTAATTTTAATTTTTATTGGTTTCATAGTTATTTATTGTGGCGTTATTTTATTTTTTAATCAAAGAACTTTTTAATCATTATCATATTATAACCATAATATTTGGTTTATCCCTTAATCAGCCTATATGAATAAAATTGGCATAAATAAATTTTATTCATATAACATCACTCAATATCGATTCATTAACGCCATTCCACTTCTTAACAAGCTTCTAAATCGAGCTTAAAGGCTTTATGAAATTGATAATTAAATTGCATTTCTTTGAAACCAAAGGTTCTCCTCTAAGCCTGTAAATTCTCGTTGAATGAGCAATAAGTTAATAGGCTTGGTATTAACGACATTTCTTGTGTTTTTAATACTTACTAAAACGAGATAATTCAACTATAATACGCGCGATTTTTTCTTCTATTATTTTAAGTACCCAATATGTACTTGCAATAAAACTAAACTGGTGAATACGTTTATGACGATGTTGATGAAAACCCTTCGCGGCGCCCCTGCACTTTCAGACTTTCGAGTTGAAAAACTATTAGCTCAATGTGCAGAGTTAAAACTGCCAGTGACTGATATTTATGCTGAATTTACACACTTTGCACATATATCTGCCGAACTTAATGATGAAGAGTTTCAAGTTTTACAACAGCTTCTTAAGTATGGACCTACCATTGAAGAACATGAACCTAATGGACAACTTTTATTAGTGACACCTCGTCCAGGTACTATTTCACCTTGGTCTTCAAAATCCACTGATATCGCTCATAACTGTGGTTTGGATATAATAACTCGTTTAGAACGTGGTATTGCTTACTATATTTCTTTATCAGAAAGTTGTGATAAATTATCAGCTGAACAACAAGTTCAACTTAACAATTTAATTTCAGATCGCATGATGGAAATGGTATTTACTGATACCACCCAAGCGACATCGCTTTTTGCTACCGCAGAGCCAAGTGAATTAACAGCTATTGATATCAAAAGTGGTGGTAAAAACGCATTAGTAAAAGCCAATATAGACTTGGGTTTAGCGTTAGCTGAAGATGAAGTCAATTACTTATTCGAAAACTTCACCAAGTTAGGTCGTAATCCTCACGACATCGAACTTTACATGTTCGCACAAGCAAACTCGGAGCATTGTCGCCATAAAATATTTAATGCTGAGTGGACTATCGATGGTGTAAAACAGCCTAAATCATTATTTAAAATGATTCGCAATACCCATGAAGTAAACCCTGACTTTGTCTTAAGTGCATACAAAGATAATGCTGCGGTTATGGTGGGAAATAAAGGCGGTCGTTTCTTCCCAAATTCAGAAACGAATGTTTATGGATATAACCATGAAGATATTCAAATTTTAATGAAGGTTGAAACCCATAATCACCCTACCGCTATTTCTCCATATCCAGGAGCCGCTACAGGTTCAGGTGGTGAAATTCGAGATGAAGGCGCAACGGGCATTGGTTCTAAACCTAAAGCCGGTTTAGTTGGTTTTTCAGTATCTAACTTGCGCATTCCAGATTTTGAACAACCTTGGGAAACTGATTTTGGTAAACCAAATCGTATTGTTTCAGCCCTCGATATTATGATGGAAGGTCCTTTAGGTGGTGCCGCATTTAATAATGAATTTGGTCGTCCTGCTATTTTAGGTTATTTCCGTACGTACGAAGAACAAGTTAACTCATTTAACGGCTCTGAAGTACGTGGTTACCACAAGCCTATTATGCTTGCAGGTGGTTTAGGTAACATTCGCGATGAACATGTACAAAAACGCGAAATAATCGTTGGCGCTCATTTAATAGCCCTTGGCGGCCCAGCAATGAACATTGGCTTAGGTGGTGGTGCTGCTTCATCAATGGCATCAGGCCAATCAGCTGAAAACTTAGATTTTGCTTCCGTGCAACGTGAAAACCCGGAAATGGAGCGTCGTTGTCAGGAAGTTATTGATAAGTGTTGGCAATTAGGAGAAAAAAATCCTATCGCATTTATTCATGATGTCGGTGCAGGCGGCCTATCAAACGCATTTCCTGAACTGGTTTCAGACGGTGGTCGAGGTGGCGTTTTTGAACTTCGTAATGTACCAAATGATGAGCGTAGCATGGCGCCACATGAGATCTGGTGTAATGAATCTCAAGAACGTTATGTTATTGCTGTATCAGATAAGAATCTAGCAGCATTTAAACAAATTTGTGCCCGTGAACGAGCACCCTACGCTGTTGTTGGTAGAGCAACAGAAGAAGAGCATTTAACTGTTACCGATTCACACTTTGAAGGTAATAAAAAGCTAGATACACCTATTGACTTACCTCTTGATGTATTACTAGGTAAAACACCAAAAATATTCAAAGATGTTAAAACAGAAACAGCCACGGGCGATGAGTTCTCTTTAACAAATATCACACTAGAAGATGCTGCACAACGTATTTTATCATTGCCTACAGTTGCAGAAAAAACTTTCTTAATTACCATTGGCGATCGCTCGGTAACCGGTATGGTCAATCGCGATCAAATGGTTGGTCCTTGGCAAGTGCCTGTAGCGGATTGTGGTGTTACCGCTTCTGCTCTTGATTCTTATCATGGTGAAGCTATGTCATTGGGTGAACGTACACCGGTTGCTTTATTAAACTTTGGCGCTTCTGCTCGTTTGGCAGTAGCTGAGTCTTTAACAAACATTGCGGGTACTGATATTGGCGATTTGAATCGTATTAAATTGTCAGCTAACTGGATGTCGCCAGCAGGTCACCCCGGTGAAGATGCTGGTTTATATGAAGCCGTTAAAGCTATTGGTGAAGAGCTTTGTCCTGCACTTGGATTAACTATCCCTGTTGGTAAAGATTCAATGTCAATGAAAACCAAGTGGGAAGAAAACGGTACAGAGAAGTCTGTAACGTCTCCTATGTCTTTAATCATCACTGCTTTTGGCGTTGTTGAAGATATTCGTAAAACGGTTACGCCAGAATTACGAACTGATCAAGGTGATACTCGAATTGTTGCAATTGATTTATCAAAAGGCAAAAACCGTTTAGGTGGTTCTTGTTTAGCGCAAGTTTATAAGCACCTTGGCAACGAAACGCCAGATGTTGATAGCCCTGAAACATTAAAAGGTTTCTTCAATGCGATGCAAACACTTGTTCGTGATGAAAAGCTTGTTGCTTACCATGATATTTCTGATGGTGGATTATTTACCTCCGTTGTTGAAATGGCATTTGCGGGCCATACTGGTGTTGATATTGACTTAACTAAATTAACAACAAAGTCTGGTAACGACGTTGATGTATTATTTAGTGAAGAACTTGGCGCAGTTATTCAAGTCAAAGAAGCTGATGTAGATGCTATTCATGCAGTATTTATTGAACACGGTATTGAAGACTGTTGTACTGATATCGGCCGTATCAATAACGAAGATACTATTCGTTTCAGCCGTGACGAGATAGTATTACTAGAAAATTCTCGTACTTATTACCGTACAACGTGGGCACAAACTACGTTTAAAATGCAGTCGATGCGCGATAACCCTGACTGTGCACAGCAAGAGCATGATGTTAAATTTGATACTGAAGATCCTGGTTTAAATACCGAATTAAGCTTTGATATCAATGAAGATATTGTTGCTACATTAATTGCACAAGATGCACTGAAAGAAACTAACCCAAAGATTGCCATTTTACGCGAACAAGGTGTTAACTCTCATGTCGAAATGGCCGCAGCCTTTGACCGAGCTGGTTTTGTTGCTATAGACGTACATATGTCTGATATTTTATCAGGGCGAATCGATTTGGCCGATTTTAACGGTTTAGTCGCTTGCGGCGGTTTCTCTTACGGTGACGTATTAGGTGCAGGTGAAGGCTGGGCAAAATCAATTTTATTCAACAAAAATGCTAAAGCTATGTTCAAAGCATTCTTTGAGCGTGAAGATACTTTCTCGTTAGGAGTATGTAACGGTTGTCAGATGTTATCTAACTTGAAAGAAATTATTCCAGGTTCAGATGCTTGGCCACACTTTGTACAAAACAAATCAGAACGCTTTGAAGCTCGCTTCTCTTTAGTTGAAATACAAGAAAGCCCGTCAGTTCTGTTTAAAGGTATGGCTGGTTCACGTATGCCTATTGCAGTTTCTCATGGCGAAGGCCATGCAGAATTTAGCTCTGAAAATGCTATAGCCGTCGCTAATGATTCAGGTACGGTATCAATGCGTTATGTTGACAATTATGGACAAGTAACTGAAACTTACCCAGCGAATCCAAATGGTTCACCTGATGGCATTACTGCATTAACAACTACCGATGGTCGTGTCACAATTATGATGCCACATCCGGAACGTGTGTTTAGAACCGTAGCTAACTCTTGGCACCCAGATGAATGGCAAGAAGACTCCCCTTGGGTTCGTATGTTCCGTAATGCTCGTGCCTTTATAGGTTAAGACATTTATACGTTAGTATCTGAATTCTTAAAAAAGCGCTTAACGGCGCTTTTTTATGTTTTATGACCGATAAATCTTTTTGACTCGTATGAGATTAGATGTTGCACTTGCAATACATTAAAGATTCTATATTATCTTTACCATATAAATAACACGTTTAGGTTTTCAAACAATGCAAGAACATGACTCTTCGCCATTAAGTGACTATATAGAATATCCCGTAGAAGAAATGATAACCCGATCTAAAGCTTTTTATAGCGATATAAAGCGTCGTCATAGCATTAGAAGTTTTAGTGACCGCTCTGTTCCAAAAGAAATTATTGAGAACTGTATAAAAGCAGCCGCAACCGCTCCTAGTGGTGCCAATCATCAACCATGGCATTTTGTCGCGGTGCACAGTAGTGATGTAAAAAAACAAATCCGTGAACAAGCTGAAATACATGAGAGTAGCTTCTATCAAGGACGTGCAGGAGAAGAATGGCTAGGTGCTTTAAAGGCATTAGGTACGGACGCCGACAAACCTTACTTGGAAACAGCGCCTTGGCTTATTGCTATTTTTAGTCAAAAAAAAGGAGGGATCCATAGCGAAGATAAAAATACCAATTATTATGTCCATGAATCAGTAGGCATAGCAACAGGCTTCCTGATCAATGCTTTGCATTCATCAGGATTGGTCACCTTAACCCATACACCTAAACCAATGTCTTTTTTAAGTAAGGTATGTCAGCGACCAGAAAATGATCGCGCTTATATGTTATTAGTTACGGGGTATCCCGCAGCTGATGCAACCGTGCCACACCATGCTTCGACCAAAAAATCGTTTGAGGATATTGCGACGTTATTGTAAACCTGGGTATCGGAGCATAAAGGGATGTTTTTAACAAAAATCTAAATTAATATCAGTACATCTTTTTTTGCAATAAATCCCCGGTTTATCACTATCATTGGGCAACATTAATAATAATGGTTGCCCGCAAATTTCACATTGCATATGTCGTCCTGACATGACTTTTTTTATCAAAGCTTTTTGATCATTAAATGATTTTGTACTGTTTTTTTTCAGTTCAGAAAACTGCTTAATATCTATCATTGAATTTTATCTTAAGAATTTTTTAAGGCAGACAAAACCAGCCGTCATATTTACCAGCAAATTCTTCAGAACTACTAGCAAGCAAATTTTGATATCCAAAAATATTAGCGTAATTAGGTTCAATTTCAGGGTAAGCAGTTATTTCCCATGGAAATTGTTCATCCCCTTGATAGGTACATAACGATAATTTCTGATTATTTTCTAATAAGAGGTTACCAAATTTTAATGCTTGATCGTATTTTGCAAAAATAACCGAGAACTGAATTTCTCTTACCTTGTTAAGATCATCACCTGCTAACTTCATTTTCCATAAAAGATCACCGGTATTATTTTCTGGAAAATGCTCATAGTCGCGTTCCATTTTTTATTCCTTATTCTATTCATAACTATTATTTTATATTGATGAAGCATATTTTTCCAATTTCAGAGTTAAATTTTTGATAAGCAGCCAAAAAAGTCTTTAAAACAACTAATAGCCTATACAAATTTTAACCAATAAACCTTTTACTCTCTATCAATTAATATCATTTAATACATCAATAGGATAAGTCTTTAAGTTACCAGTAGTTAATTAAAAGGTAACTGCTTATTGGGATTGAAAATAACGTAGCGATTGAAGACTTAATCTTTTTGGCGTTTGTGAATTATTGAGCAGAGCGTGTAATGTATGTCTTATTTAGAACCTCCCTTAAGCTTAGGTAAATTCTCAAAGCTAATTTAATAAATAACATATGACAATTATTAACATCTAAATATTCTTTATCTAATAGGGATAAAATTAAGCTGTTAATAACACCAAAGGGTAAACAGAGCAATGAGCTCAAAGATAGGCAGGATAAATCTTCTTAAATTTATCTTATTAAAAAGCCGACATTTTATCGGCTTTTCATGTACTTATGAGCTAGAACGGCATCTTCATCCCTGGAGGCAATTGCATGCCGCCCGTTAATGCGCCCATTTTATCTTTATTTTGCTCTTCAACACGACGAACAGCATCATTAAAAGCTGCCGCGACAAGATCTTCAACCATATCTTTATCGTCAGCCATTAAACTATCGTCAATTTCAACACGGCGAACACTGTGGCCACCGGTCATAGTAACTTTAACCATGCCCGCGCCCGATTCACCCGTAACTTCCATTTGTGCTAATTCTTCTTGAGCTTTAGCCATTTTAGCCTGCATCTGTTGGGCCTGTTTCATCAGATTGCCCATGCCACCTTTCATCATAACTTTTCTCCAAAAATATTTGTCGCCAACAATAATTGTTAACGATGTAAAATTCAAGTAATACTACTCTTTGATCTAACTTTATACGTTAACGAGCCGAAATCGTTTCTTCATTTAATTGAGCTTGGAATTGGCTCTGAAGCGCTTTAACGACTTCGTCTTCTTTTAGTAATTCTACCGCATAATCGTAACGTTTATCATTAATATGTGACTGTATCTTGAATGGATCTGCTTCAGTTTTCTCTACAATATTTAATTCAACAATAACGGGTCGAGATAAAAGCCTTGATAGTTCCGTCTGCAACTGTTGATGAGCAACGTCTGTTTTTAAATGTTTCGTTGATTGATCCAACAATAATATTAATAGTTCGTCTGTAGATGAGTCACATATGGTCGCATGGATAGCGAGTTGCCGTAATCTGCCACCAAGCGCCATTGAATCTATCATATTGGCCCACTTATCAACTTGATTCGCCGATTTAATAATTGATGGGTCAATAACATCTACGCTAAATGGCTGTTCGGAAATAGTCGTTAAATCAGGGACATTTTTTCGCTGTTCTTTTTGTTGGGTAGTCATCGTTTTGCTTTCTTGACCACTGTTTTTTGAGTCATGACGCGAAGTTGCGTCATTGGACTTTTTTGCGTTATTCTCCAATTCTTTTTTTCGACTACGTAGCATGTTACGTGTTGCCAACACCGAATCAACAGCCGTTTTAGGAGCTTGAATAAGTTCAGCAGGCATGTCTGTATGCTGATTTTCAATGTTATGGCTAGGACAATCTATTGGAGTACTATTTTCAGCGGTGTTATTTTCAACGGTACTGTTGTCAACGATACTGTTGTCAACGATACTATTTTCAGTTCTATTGTTTTCGGGTAATAACTCACTACCTGTCGGCAATGGACTATTTTCGATTGATTTTTCGATTTTAGAGAATTGCTCTCGATTAATCCCCACAAACTGCTGTTCAGCAACAATTTCAATGTCTGCCATTTCAGTTGCTAATTGTTGCCCCTTATTATTATTATCACCATACACATCTTCATCGACAATTGTACTGATTGAATCATCAAGGGTGGCTTCAGAGGATTCGACGACTTGATTCGATATTGTTTGATGTAACTGTTTAGGCCTTTCAAGTGTTATTTGTGAAGGCTCAGATAAAACATTCTGATTAACTTGAGTTTCAGGTAATGCGACATCAAAATTAACATCACTCACCTGCTGCGTATTTTTTTCTAGTAGGTTTTCTCTATTGCTATCAATCGTAACGTTCGACACGGGTTTAAATGCAAGTAAACGTAATAAAACCATATCAAAAGCCGCTTGTTCATCAGAGGCGTAAGGCAAATCTTTGCGACCATTTAAGACAATCTGATAGTACAGTTGCACATCTTCAGGTGACATTGCTTGAGAAAACTTAAGTAACAATTGATTATGTTCAGGAGACAAATCGAAATGACGTTCAACTATTTGAGCCATTGCCACCTGATGCAATAACTGGATTAAATCAGCTAATAACCGGCTGTAACTAGGTGCATATGAAGCAATTTCAAGAGATAAGTTCATTAACTGTGTAGAGTCTTGTTTAATCAATGCAATAATTATTTTAAAAATCCAATTTTGATCAACACCTCCTAGCATTTGCTGAATGTTTTCTAGGGTTATTTTACCCCTGCCTTGGGCGATTCCTTGATCGGTTAAACTCAACGAGTCACGCATACTGCCATGGGCCGCTTTTGCTAATAATGTTACTGCAGCATTATCATATTCAACAGTTTCAGAAACCAAAATAGTTTTTAACTGTGTTTCGATTTGCGTAACAGATAGAGCTTTTAAATGAAATTGAAGACATCGGGATAATACTGTTACTGGTAATTTTTGTGGATCTGTCGTCGCTAAAATAAATTTTACGTGTTCGGGAGGCTCTTCCAGAGTTTTTAACAAGGCATTAAAACTACTTCTTGATAACATATGCACTTCATCAATAAGATATACCTTGTAACGACCTCTAGTAGGCGCATATTGCACATTATCAAGTATCTCACGAGTATCATCAACTTTGGTGCGAGAGGCAGCATCAATTTCAAGTAAATCAACAAACCGCCCTTTATCAATATCAATACAGGTATCGCATAATCCACATGGTGATGATGTAATTCCTTTTTCACAATTTAAGCTTTTTGCAAATATTCTAGCAATGGTCGTTTTACCGACACCACGGGTTCCAGTAAATAAATAGGCATGGTGCAGTCGTTCTTGTTCAAGAGCATTTACTAGAACAGTAACAACATGCTCCTGTCCCATTAATTCTGTAAATGTCTTGGGACGCCATTTTCTTGCTAAAACTTGATAACTCATAACAGGTTATTCACCTTCATATTGCAGGAGTGAAAATACGGATAAACCAATCTCAGAAAGTTTAGACTCACCACCTAGATCTGGTAGTGAAATGACAAATGCGGCATCTTTTGCATCAGCGCCAATACGACGTATTAGTTTAGTTGTGGCGTCTATGGTACCGCCCGTTGCCAATAAATCATCTACAATAAGTACTTTATCGTTTGCAGTTAATGCATCTTGATGTATTTCTAAAGTGTCGTGGCCGTATTCAAGCTGATATTCTTGTGAAAAGGTTGCTCTTGGAAGTTTTCCAGGTTTTCTAACAGGTACAAAGCCAATTCCTAGTGCTAATGCCAGTGGTGCGCCAAATAAAAAGCCTCTTGCTTCAGTGCCAACGATCTTTGTAAAACCTTTATCTTTATATTTTTCAGATAAAAGCTCAATCGTCAGAGAGAAGGCCGTTGCATCATCAAGTAAACCTGTAACATCACGAAATAATATACCTTCCTTGGGATAATCAGGAACAGTGTGTACTGCATTTTTAAGAATATCTATTTTTGTTTTAGTCATTTTTAATAAGTATCAGAATACGATGACTAGAGAATAAAGCAAATTGGAACGATTTTATAGTGAATGATAAAGACTATTTTCTATATTAAGTTTCGCAACCACATTTAAAAAGCGAGCTTCATTTATTGGTTTTGGAATTATCTCTATGAATAACTCAGCTTCCTTTGATGAATTTAACAAATTCACATCTTGTGTTGTCATAAAAACAATAGGTTTATCATGAGAAGTATCATGTAGTTTTATATTTTTAGAAAGTTGGATGCCATCCATCAGAGGCATTAAATGATCGATGACAAACAAGTCGAAATCTACATTTTTTATTTTTTCAAACGCATCTAAGCCATTCAATGCAACATCAACCGAGTGCCCTGACTTTATAAGTATGTTGCTAACTAAGTCAAGTATTGGTTTTTTATCATCAACAACTAATATGTGCATTGAATATTCTCTGACGATTTTAAGAAAGAAGTGTGTACCAACCCATCAACATGGGTAAAAGAGGCATCGCTAACATTACGGTTATAATGGCAAAAAAGTGACGTTTAGAGAAAACATCTTTGAAATCATTGTTGTCAGACATACTACTATTTCTATGCTGCTAAAATAAGGCGCACATCTTAGCTTATCGATAGTTTAATAAGTAGCATTATTTGATCTAAATCAAATAATGCTCGTGCGCTATAAGCAGTAGGGCGATAAATAAAATTTAATTATGCCCCCCTTTTTATACTAATTGTTGATTAACCGCCACATTTTTTAGCTTTATCTTTACCTTCGCCACACTTACCTTTGGCCTTAGCTTTCTTACCTTCGCCACACTTTCCTTCACCACATTTACCTTTGGCTTTAGCTTTTTTACCTTCGCCACATTTTCCTTCACCACATTTTCCTTTGGCTTTTGCTTTTTTACCTTCGCCACATTTTCCTTCTCCACATTTTCCTTTGGCTTTTGCTTTTTTACCTTCGCCACATTTTCCTTCTCCACACTTTCCTTTCTTATCATCATGATCAACTATTGTCATGATATTATGATCAGCAAATGGGTTAACAGCAGCTTTTGCAGGTAAAGTAACAAAGACAGAAAATGCAAAGATACTTAGTAGCGTTACGATTGAAGATTTTTTAATTATGTTCATCATGTTTCCTTAATTTTTATATTTAGTCATAAATAGTAATTATAGTACTAGTTCATCAGACCATTAACGGCTATAAAAAATTTCATTATTGAGATTTTATTTTTATCTCTTAAGTTACTTCTTTAAAATACAATGCGTACTGATTACAATAGTCCCCTTACCTACTCCATCATTTCATATTCGTCTTAAAATGCCTACAAATGTTAATAAAATAATACTAGCACCAATGGAAGGCGTATTAGACCCTCTAATGAGAGGGCTAATTTGCTCAATAAATCGCTATGACCTCTGTATTACCGAATTTATTAGAATCGTTGATCAATTACTTCCTGTTCATGTTTTTCATCGGATATGTCCTGAATTGAACACTGACGGGATGGCAAGCTCTATTACACCAGTCAGAATACAATTATTAGGACAAGAACCATATTGGATGGCAGAAAATGCTGTCAGAGCGATTGAATTGGGATCAAGTGGCGTAGATCTAAATTTTGGATGTCCCGCAAAAATGGTCAATAAAAATCGGGGAGGGGCTGTATTATTAAAAGATCCCGAACAAATATTTAAAATCGTCACAGCAGTAAAAAATTCAGTAGGTCAATATCATTCTATTTCTGCAAAAATAAGGCTTGGGTTTAATGATGCATCTTTACTTAATGAAATTGTAGATGCGATTGAAAGTGCAGGTGCAAATCTTTTAACCATACATGCAAGAACCAAAAGCGACGGTTATCGACCTCCGGCCTACTGGCATTTAATTAAAGAAGTAGTAAACAATTTTAACATTGAAGTTGTTGCTAATGGTGAGATTTGGAACAACGAATCTGCTCAGTTATGCATTAAATCATCAAATACAAATAATCTCATGCTCGGTAGAGGCGCACTTGCATTACCTAACTTGGCAAACGTTATACGTTTTAATGAACCTGCCATGACATGGAGTGAATTATGCGTGCTATTAAAAAAATACAGTGAATTGGAACAAGAGGGTGATAAAAGTTATTATTTTTCCAGCAGACTAAAACAATGGTTACGATATCTCAAGCTGCATTTCGAAGAAGCGGAAGACTTATTCAATAAGATTAAGACGTTAAAAGCAAAAAACGAAATATTGTCGCTAATCAATTGATAATTTTTAATAAAAAAACCAGCCTTTCGGCTGGTTTTCAAAACGTTTAAAGTAACAATTAAATTATATCGTTACTTTTTTACGTTGTGCAGTATCTTTAATAAAGCTTACCCAACCCTTCGCCGCTTTACGCGATTTAGGATCTTTACTAGCTTTCATAATTGCTGCATATGCTTTCTTATATTCTTCAAGATAAAAATGCGACTCTGCGATGCTCATGTGAAGACGGCCTTTATTTTTCCCCCCTAACTCAATTGCTTTTTTCAAAGCGACTATTGCGGGTTTAAATTGCTCGTCTTGCTTCAACAACATGCCTTGCTTACTATAGTGTTTAGCTTCATTTGTCATTTTAGCTAATTCGCCATAGTACTTAGCCGCCTTACCTATTTCTTGAGCTGCGTGCCAAGCATTAGCTAAAGCTGCCAAATTCCTATCGTCACGTTTGACAATTCCTGAAGCTATATTTCTTTCAAGTATCAACGCCGATTTATTTGGAATTTCAGCTTGTCCATAAAGACTCGATAAAACCTTAATTTGTGACTCTTTATCAAGAAATCCTTGCTTGTACGCCAAATCAAGTGTTGCTAATGCTTTATCATAATCTTCAACTAGAGTATAAAACTGCCCTAGTTGTATCCACCATTGCTTATTTTCGGGAAAAATTTGAACAACAGTTTCCAAAACATCTACAGACTCTTTAAACATCTTACGTTCATAATAAGACGTTATTTTCAGAATGTATGGGTTTTGATTATGTTTATCCCCAAAAGCAGCAATAGCGTTATTTGCTGGAGCTATTACTTTATCTAATTGCTTAAGAGCATAATGAGCTTGCGCTATTTTACTCCACGTATCACCATCAGATTTACCAGTAAATTCCATCCACTTTTTGTAATTTACTAGCGCACCTCTAAAATCTTGAGTTTGCATTTGTAAATCCGCTAGTAACTTCATTGCCTGGTCCTGGTCTCCTTCATTAAGAATGTCAGGTTCTACAGCAAGTTTTAAGTATTTAATGGCATTTTTTTCTTCATCGCCTTTTTGTGCATACATCACAGCAATAAAACGAGAAACATAAGCTTTATCGTACTCTTTACTCGCATCGATATCTAAAAGGATAACCAAGGCACCGTCTATATCATCAGCAGAATACGCTTCAAACGCTTTCGCTACCTTTTTACCAACACTTGGACCAACAAGCTGAGTTTTACGCTTTTTCTTCTCTTCTTTTTCTGCACCAGCAGCAGAAACATCCGATGAAAATGGTAACTGTACTACGATTATAGAAGCAGCCACGAGTAAAGATGTAAAAACCTTATTCATTACTAATCTCCTCTATCCATTGTAAAGTCAAGTTGAACAGTCAAACCTGGCTGTCTTAATGGTTTCCCATCAACAACTTTTGGTTTGTACTTCCATTTGCGAAGTGCACGTCTTGCCTCTTTATCAAATACACGTTTTGGCTGTGCTTCAATAACTTTAACGTCTTCAACGCCACCAATTTTGTTAATCGTAAAGGAAAGTCTTACCCAACCTTCTTTACCATCACGCGCTGCTTGTATCGGGTATTTTGGCTCAATACGTA